>Ga0302252_1000130_pt1 | contig 90668 bp, 79 predicted proteins | sample AAG_RA_Leu_MG_FD_193511 | JGI IMG/M metagenome (GOLD analysis project Ga0302252, IMG submission 193511) | Enriched activated sludge microbial communities from anaerobic digester in WTTP, New Holstein, Wisconsin, United States - AAG_RA_Leu | ecosystem: Engineered > Bioreactor > Anaerobic >... | reverse complement strand
TGTCGGCGATCCAGCCCTGCTGAATAAGCACGTCGGCCTGTTTCAGGAGTTGCTCCGGTATTTTCGTTTGAATGACTTTTTCCATATGATCGTTCCTTAAGATCGAGTCCTGGCTTCTTCAATTATACCATAGTATCGTTTGCGATTGAAGTTGTAACTTGAATAATCGTGGATACCGCAATTCGGGTCCGGCATATTGATCTGAAAACAGGAGAGTAATGAATACTCTGCAGGCCAGGCATTACTTTATCTGCTATCATGGCTCTGCTTCTCCTCAAACAGTCATCTCTCTGTCTCTGCAGCACTGCATATCCGTGCAATGCAGCCCATTCTCACCGTCAAATCCATGATATCAGGGTGATGTGTGATAATCGAGTTCCAAGGGCGATCCATTATCAACAGCATGCCACGAAGCAGTGATCAAGTGGCCAGGTGGTCGAGGGATCCAGCGTGTGTAACAAAAGGAGATGTGGAAATGGGAGGAGATAAGGGGATCTGTTTATTACAGATATACTATCTCCATATCCCCATTCATCCCAATATCACCCTTTTCACACCTTTTGTTTGTATTCACTCTTGAAAAATATTCTTGACCAATTCATGGGCATTGCATCTTATCCCCCATATCTCCTTACCAACATTCCTTTTCTTGAAATTCATCACACCTGAAAAACAGAACGCTATCTCGATCCCTTATTGAACACAGTGGCCGATTGTGATATGATTGTTCTGTTATTTACAGATCAGGCGATGCTACAGGAGGAAGATCAATGGCCATTCAACCGGATTACATCATCCACAAGTCATACCTGCAGGAAGGGAAGGCGCCGGAAAAAGCCGCTGAGACGCCCGGCGACAAGGTCTATCCGATGACGCCCGGCGTATGGCAGAATGAGGCCGTTGATGTGCTCAAGATGTACGATAAGAAAGAGGGAGCCTTCTCACCTGTCACAGGGGCCGGGGGAGGCGCAGGCGCTCCGGCCGGCGCGACGGCATCGGGCCTCACAGGCGCAGGCCAGGCACCGGCTGCCCAGCCGACGCCGCTGGCATTCGACCCGGCAAAGCTCACTCCCGGAGTCTCGCAGGTTCCCGGGACGGGCTACAACCCTGAGACGCTCTTCCCTCACTATTCGAGCTTCAAGTTTCTTTTCGACGATACGATCCAGAGCCTCCAGCACATGAAAGGCACATATTCGCCGGAGAAAGGAGCGGCCTGTGGGCCTGCCGTCATCACCGGCCCGGAGGCGGAGGTCCCTGCCAAGGCAAAGGACATAGAGTCGATTACAGGCGGGCCTGTTTATGACCCGACGAAGACGGAGATCAAGTCCGACAACTTCCCTGACAGGATGATCTACTGGGAGGGCGGCCTCTACGGACGCGACAAGGAGCTGGAGGCGGCTCAGAAGGAGGCCGCAGACATTCGCGGCAGGATTAAGACCGAGAAGGACCCTGCGAAAAAGGCAGAGCTCGAGAAGAAGCTTGAGGCCGCAGAGATGAAGGCCGCAGAGCGCATGATGAACAGCGATATCGTCAAGCAGCACGAGAACGCTCCCAACTACCGGCAGGTCCCAGGCAAGCCAGTCCACGGCGTGGGACAGCCCACGAAGCAGGGATTCGAAGACGTGCTCAAGCATGTGAGCGGCGACAAGAACAAACCTGTCGTATGGGCCGACATGAGAGCCGAGGCTGTCATCTACATCGACGGGCAGCCTTACAACCTCAGGCAATTGCAGGGAACGGGGAATACAGATCTCAAGAAGGGAGCCTCAGGCGAGCAGCTCGAGGCAGAAGAGGAAAAGCTGAAGCAGTCCATCATCAGCAAGGGCGAAGTCGAGATCGTGGAAGAGAAGCCGGTGCTCGACGCCGGCGGGAAGCCCGTCCTCGACGAGAATAAGAAGCCCAAAACTCAGCGCATCACGAGAAAGGTCAAGGTGAGCTCTGAGAACGTTCAGACCACGAGAGACGTGGTCAAAGACATGGAGGACAAGGGCTACAAGATAGATTACAAGAGAATCCCGGTGACAGACGAATCCAGCCCCTCAGAAGCCGATATGGACACGATCAGGAAATTCATGGCCGAGGCGAAGAAGAACCACCCGAAAGAGGATGTGCAGTACGTTTTCAACTGCCACCAAGGGAAGGGCAGGACGACCACGGCCATGGTGACGGCAGGGATCACGCTCGACGGCAAATCGTCGTCGTTCAACATCCCTCTCTTCGGCAACATCTCATTCGGCGACGGCAGGAACCAGGCAGAATCGAACATAGACAACAACTCGCACCTGCAGAACCTCCGCGAGGCCGTCAACGAATACAAGGGAAAGGCCGAGGATGCGAAAGCCAAAGCCGACTCGATAGAAAAAAAGATGAACGCCGAGACCGATCCCGAGAAGAAGGCCTCCCTGAAGAAACAGCTCGAAAGCGCCAGGGACAAACAGCAGAAGTATGAGAACAACACCCTTGAATTTACCAAGCGGTACGCCATGCTCCAGAAATACGGCGAATACATATCCAAATACGGTGAAAACTGCGAGAAGCCATCGTTCGAGGAATGGGTAGGCGGAGCTGCGGAGAAGAAGGATATGGATCAGAAGTGGGCTGCCATCAACCAGTACTTCCAGCTTCCAGGCGCGCAGGGGATGGCGCCGGAAACGGCGCTCGCATGACCATGGACGGCAGGGATCCCGGCAGTCACGAAGAGGAAGTGGAAGGCGGCGGCTCTGCGGTGGACTTCCTTCTCGAATGGGAGGAAGCCGGCTTGCCGCAATGCGACGACAGGCTCGAGCCCACGAGAGAAGGCGGCTCATACCTGACAGAGGCGGCCTGCGAAGAGCTCTCTGACGAGCAGGCCGGATTCCCGCTTATCCCAGGCCGCGATGAAAAGCCTTCATGGCGGCGCACAGGGGTTTTTGACGAGCCCGAGGCGGATGCGGCATCCGACTCTGCAGGCCGGCAGACCTTACCGGCTGCCCAGTCTCCCAGTCAGCACGAGCAGGACGACCGGGGACAGGCAGTTGCCGGAGAGGCTGGGGCCGCAGCGCCGGGCAGAGAGCCGGCCGGAGCCGCAGCGGGAGCGATGCGGCAGCAAGCCGCCGGCATTGAAGGCGTTTCCGCTTCCGAAGGCTCTGTCGACGGCAAGCCGCGCACCGCCGCCTCGCCTGAAGAGAAACAGCTCTCCGAAGAGCCGGGAACGGCCGCCGCGGGAGGAGCGCCAGCCCCGACCGAGGCCGGGAAGGACGGAGGCGGAGCCGAAGAGTTCTTCCAGTGGACTGCCGAGAGGAACAAGGCCATCGAGGAGGCTCTGAGCGAGACCAGGGAGGCCAGATTGCCGACTGTGCACAATCAGCTCGACGTCATCAGGCGCTCGCTCGAAAAGGGCGAGATCAGCGGCGGCAGGGCTCTCGAGCTGCTCGGCGAGGTGGAAAGATACCTGGGAGAAAAGATTGAGCATCAGAAGAGCAAGGTGACAGTTGCGCACGAGGCGGTGATAGGCGCCCGCTCGGATCTACTGAAGGGGCTGTACTCGTATCAGGAATCTGTCAACTCTCTTAAGGAGTATGTGGCCTCAAAGGAAGATGTGCAGCTCCACCTGTCCGTTTACACAGCCGACCAGGCTACGTCGTTCATAGCCCAGGCGAAGCACACGATCATGGAGGCCCGCCCTGAAGAGCCCGAGGTGAGCAAATCCTGAGCATCCGGATATATTGAGCTCCGGATAAGGCGGCATTGTCAGGCGCCGCCCTCCCCTATCCCAACCCGCAGAGCGGCGGTCACGGCATTGAACGTCTTCTCCAGCAGGTGGATATCGCCGTGCAGAGCCTGCTCAATCTCCATCACGACAGCTCCCCTTTTCCTGATTTCCCTGCAGGCGTTTATTATGTCGCCGAGATCGCGCTCGCCGTATATGATCGTGACATCTCTGCCGCCGCCTGGCTGCCACTCGGGATAATCCTCGATCGTCCTGAAGATCACCGCCGTGTCCGGCTTCCTGACCCGGTAGGCCCTCAGGGAATTAACCATCTCATGGGTTCTTGCTCCATAGGTTTTCGTCAGCGCGGGAGAGATCGCAACCACGCAGTCGGCCCTGCTTAGAAGCGAAAGGCGCCCGCCAAGCGAATGGCCCACTGCCGCTACTTTGCCGAAAGACCTGCAGTAATTAACTGCAACTTCGACATCTGACAGTATGCCGTCATCGATATCGAGCCGATGCTCGCCGTGGCCGCGAAGATCTATCGAGCACGCTGCAAACCCGGCTTCCGCTATTCTCCAGGCGAGGCCGAGCTGCTCTTCCTTGTTACCGCCGAATCCGTGCACTACCACGGCGGCCCCTGCAGGCCTCTCCGGCGTGATCAGAACGGCCGGGACAGAGAAATCTCCTCCGTCGATGTCACATCTGCTTATTTCCATGTTCATTCCTTCATTTCTTCGATACTTGAATGCGGGATATCTGTGTATCTCTGTTTCCTCAACAGCTTTCACACCTGCAATGCTGCTCAATGCCGCAAGGCAGAGCACTTTACTAGTTCGGGAAAACCGCGGAGGTCCCTTCACGGAGGAAGCAGGTTACGGAGCTGAAAGCCCAGATCGATGAGCTCGGGAAAAAACTCGAAAAACAGCGGCTTTTGTGATATAATTGGAAATACACGGCACCTCGCCTGACTCTCATATCTTTTCTGCAGCAGACGCGGCATTCCACTCAAATCATCCATATGGCCCTGAAAGTCCGGGTTGTTCCGCCATATTGAGCTCCACAATAAAAGGGGGTGTTATTATGAAGAGATTTGCATGCCTTTCCCTGACTGTCGTCCTGGTGGCGGCATTTCTGCTGGCCGGCTGCGGCGGAGGCGGAGGAGGAGGCGGAACAGTCAGCGGCGGTGGTGGAGGAGGAGGAGGCATAACGCCAACGGCGACTCCCACGGCTGGAACAGTGCTGGGATCGAAGGGATATGTCTACAAGGCGGATATTGCGGCGGTTTCAGGCCTAAAGAGCGCTTCGAGCCGGTTTGTCGTCCTTCCGGACAGCACAGGCGCCCCTGCAGGGTTCAGCCCGGCGGCTGGCGTCATAGTGCGCCTGAAAGGGAATCAGCCTCTTATTAAAAAGACTGATTCGAACGGTTACTTCGACTTTGGAGATGTGACCGGCGGGACTATCGACAGCACAGGGAGCGTCAGCGTAGTGATAGACGATCCCATTGCAGATCTCCCTCCTTCGAACTATCCAATCCTCGGAGATCCGATGCCGGCCTCGCAGTTGGCAGATCTCAGGATCGTCCCGCCGTTCGACCCCGATACGGCCAATTCCACATGGATAATGATGGCTGGAGAGATCGAGTGCTTCTACGTGATCGGAAAATCCGGCGATGCGTGGCATCCTGTCTCCGATTCTGCCGAGTGGTCCGTCTCGGACGCCACTCTGGGCTCATTCATTAGGTCTGACGGGATCTTCATCTCCAATCCTGAGATCGCCTCGACGCAATCAGGAGCGATCACGGCAAAGCTCTCAGGCACATCTCTCTCGCTGAATCTGACAGTATATGCCAACATCAACACGGCAGTTATCGAAGGCTATGTCAAGGACAAGAACGGCGATCCTGTAGTGAACGCGTTCGTGGAGGCGGACAGCAGCATGCCATGCCCGACTCCAACCGGGTCGCCGATCCCGGAGCCGACAACGACGACAGTGCCGACTGTCGAGCCGGTTTCCTCTCCCGGCGCGACATCGCCTTCTCCCGGCGTATCCCCAACCTCTCCCGGCATATCCCCGACTGCGCTGCCTGGAGGAGTATGCTGCCATTCGTGCGCAGTGGCGATGACAGACGAGAACGGCTACTACAGGATAACCGATATTCCTGACGGCACTTACACGGTAAGAGTGAGCAGCATGTATGGCGAATTCTCTGAGCAGGCCTCTGTGACAGTGAGCGGCACGGCCAGGCAGGACTTCACGCTCTCGGTGGCAGTATCGAGCCTCTACGGGATGGTGAGCTCAGATAAATACTACTATCAGCCCGGCGAATCGATGAAGCTGCAGATCGGCCTGCTCAACATGAGCCCAAAAGCGGCGAGCCTCAGCTACCAGAGCATTGAGTTCAGGCTGGTAAGGCAGAGCCAGCCGGAGCCCATTCCGATGGCCGGCTCCGTGAAAGGCAGGTTGCTCAGAGAAGGAGATTCCAGTCCGGGCCAGTCGCCAGGCAGCTCCGGTTCAGGTTCAGGCTCAGGTGGAGCAACAGGCCCATCCGGAACGGTCGTTGCGACTGTGACATACTCCACGGCAGGCACAGTTCAGATCGATGGATACGGCGGGGCGTCGATACCGTCTTCCGCGGTGTCTCTGAAGATCCCTGACAGCGAAGCCACCGGGAACTACTACACCATAGAGGCGACTCTGACCTCTTCCCAGCAGATCACAGTCGAGCCGTCATTCATGAGCCTCGGCACGGAGCCCACTCCATTCCCTATGCCGACTGTCGAGCCTTTACCGACGGGAGAGCCCACATATACGCCGATGCCAATGCCGACAGTAACAAGCTATCCACTATAATTTAAGACCGGGCAGGGGTGCCGCGCGCAGCCGCCGCCTCTGCCCGGTTCCGTATCTCCCCATTTCATACCCTGCACGAAAATGAGAGCGCTCTTTTCCAGGCGAAAAGGATGTTTTTGAGATTGACCTAATTATACTGTATACACCGAAACGAAATGAGCGCCTCCATGCAGCAGTGGCTTGACCGCAAAACCATCCGGATGTTCCTGATCTCGTTCCTTATAATGTTCTTCGAACTGCTCTGCATCAGGTGGTTCCCTTCAAGAATACGCCACCTGGGATATTTCACTAACTATGTCCTGATGGCGGCCTTCCTCGGCATAGGCATCGGAGTGCTGTGGGGAAAAAGGGGGAAGGACCTTCTCGTGTATTTCATCCCCCTACTCACGCTGATCCAGATCGCCTTTCACTTCTTCAGCGTTGAGGTGAGGATTCCCGGAGAAGAGGTCCTTTACTTCCAGGGCTTCAGGCACGATTACACTCCTGTCGAGCCTCTCTATCTCATTCCAGTCGTTTTCGCGCTGATCGCCGGCCTCTTCGTCTTTCTCGCATCTCCGATGGGTCAGCTCTTCGGGCAGATGGAGAACCTGAAGGCTTACGGCTCCAACATAGCAGGGAGCCTGGCAGGAATCGCCTTCTTCACTTTCTTCTCGGCTCTGCAGATACCGCCTTTCATGTCCATGATATTCTTCTTCATAATCTTCCTGGCAGCCCTCAATGGCGGCGAAAGGCTCAAAGTCGCGATGGGCGTACTCGCCATCGCCTCAGTCTGGGGTTTCAGGGCTTCAGGCCAGGGATCAATATGGTCCATGTACTACAACATAACCGCCCAGCCCTTTCTGCTGAAAGGAGATCCCCGAGTCTCCTACAACGTATGGGTGAACGGGACTGAGCACCAGCTGCTCATCCCTGCAAAGTTCGTGGACAGGGAGGCGATGTACGGCGAGGTGTACAACCACATCCCGCCTGAGAAGCTGAAAGACGTGCTGATTATCGGAGCAGGCGGCGGAAGAGACACTGCATACTGCCTGTCCAGGGGAGTCGGCCATGTGGACGCAGTCGAGATTGACCCTGTACTGAGAGACTTCGGCCTGACTCTGCACCCTGAGAGGCCTTACCTGGACGGCAGAGTCACGACACACGTGCAGGACGCCCGCAACTATATGCTCACCTGCGGAAAGAAGTATGACTGCATCATCTTCGCGCTCCCTGACTCGCTCGTGCTCAGCTCCCAGTATTCAAGCCTCAGGCTCGAAAGCTATCTCTTCACGCTCGAGTCATTCAGGGAGGCAGCAAAGCTCCTCAAGCCTGACGGCGTGCTGGTCATGTACAACTATTTCAGGAAAAAGTGGCTTGTCGAGAAGCTCGTCTCGATGCTCGACGAGGCGTTCGGGTACCCTCCTGCCGTTTTCTCATACGACGCCAACGCCACGTGCCTCATCACCGGCCCGGGCAGCAGGATGATCGCAGGCGAAAGCTTTCTGCCTCAGAGATACAGCCCTTCAACTGATGACTGGCCTTTTCTGTACCTTAAGAAGCCTTCCTTCCCGGCCATATATCTGTGGATGATAGTTACCGTTGTCGTGATTACGCTGATTCTCCACCTGGTCTCAACCGGGAAGTCCGAGCGGGGGATGGACTGGGCGTTCTTCTTCCTGGGCGCGGCCTTCATGCTGCTCGAGACAAAGAGCGTGGTCAACTTCAGCCTTCTCTTCGGCTCCACGTGGGTTGTCAACTCCATCGTGTTCTTCACGATCCTGCTCCTGGTGATGCTCGCCACCTTGCTGGCAGGCCGCTTCGAAATGAGGAATCGCACAGGCCTTTACGCGGCACTTATTGTCACGCTGCTTCTCAACTATCTCATTCCTGCCAGGCTTTTCATATCAGCAGGCCCGCTTCTCAGAGTTCTGATTGCTCCAGTTTTCTATCTGCTCCCTGTCTTCTTTGCAAACCTTATATTCACCAGCAGTTTCAAGGATTCAAAGCAGGCCGCGACAGCCTATACGAGCAACATGCTCGGCGCCATGGCAGGAGGCCTCTGCGAGTATCTCTCGATGGTGACGGGATACAACAGCCTTCTCATCGGCGTGATGCTCTTCTATGCCCTGGCGTTTCTTTTCTTCAGAAGAAATCCTTCTGTACAGGCCGTGAGGTCATGAGATCAGCTCTCTTCCCCGCTTTTCCCGCTCTCCCTGAGCAGCAGCGTGAAGACCAGAGCGCAGGCGAGCACAGCAGCTCCGAAGACATATGAGTTGAAAAAGCCCGACAGGAAGATATTGACAGGCACCTGCGAGAGAATGGACTGCGTGCCGTCGACTCCGCCGACCTCGGAGAATGCCTGCGAGAATACAGTCTCGAAGAGGCTCACGCCCAGCAGCGAGCCCAGGCTGTTAAAAGTCCTGAAGACCACATATGCGGTTCCCATCCGGTCAGGAGCGACCGCATCGATGAAGAGCGAGCTGTTTGGCGATATGAAGAGGCCTGCCGACGAGCCGGCCCACAGAAGGAATACGACGACCTGCATCACCCCGTCGAGATACAGTGAGCCTGAGAAATAAAGCCAGGCGGCCGCCGAAGAGATAGTCGCGACGCTGCACAGCACCCTGGGAGATGTTCTGAGAGCTGCTTTCTCTCCCAGCGTAGCCGCAGCCATCATGGCGAGGGGGAACAGCATTACGAGGAATCCTGCCTTATCGGCTCTGAATCCCTTGCAGAGGCTGAGATAAAACGGTAGCAGGAAGGCGTTTCCCGCCACTGCCATGAAAAGCAGCGTACTGGCAAGGCTGGCAATGGCAAAGTTCCTGCTCGTGTAAAGCTCAGGCGCCATGATAGGCTCCGAATGGCGCCTCTCCCAGTGTATGAATGCGGCGATGAACGCCAGTGCAAGTGTAATGAGGAACAATGTCAGTGGCGAGCTCCATCCGGCCTCCGCCCCTGTGTTCAGTGCGAAGAGTAGCGTGGCAAGGCCGAGGAAGCTCAGAATGAAGCCGAAGATATCGAAAGAGCCAGGCGGCGTCAGCTCTTTCTGCACGAGCGGGGACAGGCGCAGCACTCCAAAGATGGCGAGGATGCTCGGCGGGATCTGGACGATGAATATCCAGTGCCATGTAAGATGCGCCGATATCAGGCCTCCGACAGGAGCGCCTGCGCAAAGGCCGATGGCCGACGATACGGCCATGAGCCTGTAAGCCATCTTCCTCGTGTCTCCGGACAGATGGCGGAGCGCAAACGCGGCAGGTATGGCAAACAGGATCGATGCGCCCAGGGCCTCGACGCATCTCGAAGCGATGAGCATCTCCATCGAGCCTGAGATACTGCAGAGCACAAGGCCGGCTGTGAAGGCCACGTGGCCGGCCGTGAGAACCCTTATGAAACCGAAGGTCTCGGAGAGTTTTTTCGAAAGAGGTATGGTAGTCGTCATCACCAGCAGGTACGCAATCACCACGAGCGATACTTCGCCGGTGCCGACGTTGAAGGCGCCTGCCATGGACGGAAGAGACATGCAGACGATATATGTGTCCAGCGAGCAGATGAATGAAGCAAAGGCCACTGCGGCCATTATCCAGCGGTCCCTGGAAGCATGCTGAACTGTCACATCTTCCATCGTTCCTCAGCTCTGGGCCTGATATCATTCAGAGGCTTCAATTACTCCACCTCCGGCAGGCGCAATGATTCCACCTGGCCCTTTCGGCGAGGCGAGCACCTCACTGCCTTCCTCCACCTCTTCGTAATCTTTCTTCTCTTTGTCACAGACCGGATTCTCGCCGTACTTCAGTATCTGGTAGAGGATTATGGCCGCCAGCGTGCCCAGTCCGATTCCTCCTATTGTGAATACTTTCCACGAGAAAGTGAAGTCAGACGCTCCTATGATCAGTGTGACTGCAACGACAAAAAGATTTGAAGGCCTGGAGAATTCGACTTTCCCGTCACTCCATATCCGCGCGCCGGTTGAGGCGATCATGCCGAACAGGAGCACCGCTATTCCACCTACGACTCCAGACGGAATCGAGTTCACGAGCGCGCCGAACTTCGGGCAGAGGCCCAGCAGAATAGCCGTGACTGCCGCAATGAGATACACGACTGTCGAGAAAACCCTCGTCATGGCCATTACGCCTATATTTTCGGCATAGGTGGTGACACCTGTCCCTCCGCTTGCCCCTGCAGCGATAGTGGCCAGCGCATCTCCCAGGAAGCCTCTCCCCAGCCAGGGCATCAGATTTCTGCAGGTCAGAGCGCTGATGGCCTTGAAATGGCCTGTATTCTCCACCACCAGGATTATTGCCACAGGGGCGATCTGGCAGATGGCCCTGAAATCGAAGACAGGGCTGGAGAAATGGGGAAGGCCGAACCAGGGAGAGCTTATTACGGAAGAAAAAGAGACCTGCCCCATCATCACGGCGATCAGGTATCCGAAGACGCACCCCAGAAGAACGGGCAGCCTTCCTGCAAATCCTCTGGCATAGACGGCTATAAGCAGCGCGGCAAGAAGCGTCACCGTCCCGAGGAGCGGCCCTTTCATGAAAAGCCCCTTCGCCACTCCGGCGAGGTTCAGACCAATTATCATTACCACAGAGCCTGTTACCACAGGGGGCATGATACTGTCGATCCAGCGATACCCGCCTTTCATGACGATGAGGGCGATGATGGCGTATACGATTCCGGCGGCGATGATGCCTCCGTGGGCCTCACCGTAGCCCATAGCCTTGGAGACAGACAGCACAGGACCGATGAAGGCGAAGCTGGAGCCAAGGTAGCTTGGCACTTTCCCCTTTACGCACAGAAAGAAGATGATTGTGCCGATGCCTGAGAAGAACAGAGCCGTGTTGCTGGGCAGGCCCATGATGACAGGCGCGAGCACTGTCGCGCCGAACATCGCCAGCACGTGCTGAAGGCCCATCAAAATCGAATCGCGCCACGGCAGGCGCTCTTCGGGATATATCAGGCCTTCTGTTTTCTCTTTCCAGGAAAAGAGACTCCCTTCCTTCATCTCCATCACCTCGGATAGTATTCTTCCACGGGCATGCCCATAAACCTTCAGGCCATCTGCCCGCCAATGCCATTAAGCCCGGCAGGATTGCGGTTCGCCGCCGGCGGGAAATCAAAGAGGAGAGCCTGAAGCTCTCCTCTTATAACACTCTGAATATCAGTTACTTATCTCTTTGAGCCATCGGGCCATACTTCAGGAACTTCCGGCTCCATCTTGGTCTGCTGCATTGCGCCCATATCCGACTTGCCGAGCGATGCAATCGCCTCGTCCCACTTTGTGTTCTTTGCGAAATCGAGGTTCTTGTAGCCGTATCCCGGGCCTGACGCACCGGCGGTCGTAGGAGCGTATATGCTCACGCCATGTGAGTTAGGATGCTGTGAAGGACTGTTCTCGTTGGCTATGATAACGTTCTTGATGCTGTCAATTACTGCCTGAGCTGCCTTCTTGACGTTCTTGTCCGAGATGCCTGTCGATTTGATCATCTTCTCGGCCATGTCGTACTCGTCCTTGATGTCCTTGTACGGTGTGTATCCGCCGCCATAAGCCTCTGAGCTCTTGATCGCCGTTTTGATCGCAGCCTTGTCGCCTGATGCGATAATCGCCTCAGCAAGCGTGTTTGTGGCTGCCGTCAGGCCATCCATCTTGGTCAGGTCGATCGCCGAGAAGGTCGGGATGTCTCTGTTATGCTGTTTGTTCACATCCACGACGATCTTTGCGAACTGCTCAGGTGACGCATCGAGCTTCATCAGTCTCATCTGCTCGAGAGCCGAGCCGATTGTCTTGCCGCCGAGCATGGAGTCGTATGTCCAGCCAGGGCCGCCTTCGCTCTCTTCAGAGGCGAGGAGGATATTGGCGTTGTTCTTGAGCTCGTGAGCCACTTCCGCTTCTGCCATCAGGCAGGCGTCAAAGCCGAGAATGTCGATCTTCTTGCCTGTAATCTTCTCTGCATCGGCTACTGCCTTTGCGAGAGTCGGGACGTTCATGAAGCCGCCTGAGCCGTCATCTGCCATGGCTCCTGTGAAGCCGCCGCCGTGATCGTTGAGGATAAGGGCTACGTTCTCTGCAGGATAGCTCTGGACACCCCATACGATGAAGTCGGTGAGTGTCTGCGGATTGGCCATGTCTACCTTGCCCATGTCCTGTAGAACCTTTGAGCCGAACTGATCGGGCACATCGTCTTTCGAGACATAGTAGCGGCGGCAGTTTGCCCATCCGCCGTCGATCTCGCTGGGATTGGCTCCTCTGTCGATCTGGGCGAGGATGTGAGTCGTCGGATCTGAGCCCACATGCTCCATGTTGTCGATGTTGCGCATCTGGAACTCTTCCAGGTTGCAGTCTGCGGCGATATAGTTCATAATGAGCCATTTCGCCTTTGGCTGCTCCGGTGTTCCGCCCAGCTGCACACTGTCAGCCTGCTGTTCCTTGGGCTTCGCTTCATCAGTGCGCTGAGGGGCCGGAGTGGTCGCCAGCGGCTGATTGAATGACGCTCTCTGAATGCTATCCATGAAAAACCCTCCTTAGTTTATTATTATTTTAAGGTTAAATCAATTATAGCATTATCGGCGCTCCGAAAAGTTTGCCAAATTGTTAACATCTCTCCAATATCCCAAAGGGATCGATCCGGATACATTTTGTTAACTTCCGCGTAAAATTCTGATAAAATACAGGTGATAGAATATACAGGAAAGGCGAGGAGAAGCATACTCATGAGGAATATAGAAAAATCCATCCTCATTGCGGTTTTTATCATATTTCTGGCAGGGAGAGCTCTCCCTGCCTGGAGTCAGTTCATTCCGCCGTTCAACCCTCCGGATCAGACAAAAATGATTGACAATACAAAGACTGTAGACCCATCTTCACCTCCTCCGGCTCCAGGCTCGCTCGAGCCGCTTCCAATACCGTCGCAGGCGCCGGAAGATATGCAGTCCCCTGAGAAGCCCATGACAGGCCAGATCGTAGGGAGAGTCGTCGCTACAGATTCGAGAGGGAGACCGGATGAATCAAAGGGCCTCAGCGGAGTCGCCATCGAGGTGAGCGACGGAGTCAACGTGCGGAGCTGCGTGACAGAGCGCGGCGGCTACTTTTCAGTCGACGGCCTGAGTGCCGGGAGAGGCACCATAACGGCAACCAGGACAGGCTACAGGAGCTCGCAGGGCGGCATCACGATAATGGATGCCGCGCAACGCAGAGTTCTGATAGCCATGACGCCTCTCTTCCCGACAGGCGGCAGCGAGAGGGAGAGAGGCTTCATAAACGTATTCGCCTACGGCAAATATGATTCAGAGGGAAACTGGATCGGCGTGGAGAGCATCAAGGTCCACGAAAAAAGGGATTACAGCCACCGGTGGTCCAAGTTCTTCAACGCAGGCGCAGGGAGCGGGTATGTGACCCTGGCCTGCAGCGGCGCTGTAGTGGGCGAATACTACCAGGTGCAGGTCAGATGGAGCAACGGCATTTCCCGAAGCTGTGAAATCAGGCTCGGGCAGAAGTACCGGGACATCACAATGTCGCTCTGAGAAAAGCCCTGTATCCATGGCGCCAGAAGTACCGTCATACCTCATCCGGCGCCTGCTGTCATTCTCTCCCAGGCCTCCTGCTGAGATATCCGCTGCCAATCAGGCCAGGTTTACCACCACTTCCCCTTTTTGTTATAAGCCTCGATGAAAGCCTCCACGGAGCGGTCATAGCCTTTTTCCACGTCAGGCGGAAAGAGACATCCAGGCAGCTCGCCCATGCCCCAGTGATACTGCAGACATTCGCAGCAGACTCCTTTGCGGCTGCAGGGATTGTATGTGCATGTGCAATGTTTCCTGTTCTTTTCGGCGGAGCATTCCTTCATTGATGTTACCTCACTGTCACAGCTTGTAGCCGAATTTTCTGAGCAGGGCTTTTCTGTCGGCAATCTGCTCATCATTTTCGATGCCCTTCGTCTTCGCCCCATCGATGACACCCATGATCCCCCGTCCTTCTTCGGTTTCGGCGATTATGACCTGAACGGGATTAGCAGTGGCGCAGTAAATGCGGCACACTTCGGGAACCATCTTGATGGCGTTCAGGACGTTGACAGGGAAAGTGTTCCTGAGGAAGATGATGAAGCTGTGGCCTGCAGAGATGGCCATTGCGTTCTTCTTCGCGAGCTCCGTCATCTCTTCGTCGGTGCCGGACCAGCGCACGAGGGCAGGCCCTGAAGACTCGCAGAAGGCCAGGCCGAAGAGTATTCCGGGAACCGACGTGACCAGCGTTTCGTGGATATCCTCCACTGTCTTGATGAAATGTGACTGCCCGAGGATCATGTTCACAGGCTCGGGCTTTTCAACTGCAACAACCTTCAATTCCATATCTCACCCTCCATTCAGCATTGTGGAGCGGCCCTTCCAGCACCGGGCGCCCACTGTCAGATTGTATTCGACACAGCCTCACGATACAGAATAAAATCCATGCCTGCACAGAGTCGGTGGCAGAGTACTGCTGTTTCAGCTTCACAGCAGCGGCCTCCTGAAAGTCACTCCGCCGCTGCTTCGGCCTCGGCTTCTTCCTTCCTGTTTTCGAGATACCTGGCCAGGATCGCCCTGGCTTCGTCGAGCCTCGCCAGCGCCGTGCCCACATGGATGTCCCGCCGGTCTGACATGAAAGTGCTAATCGCCTCCAGAGCTTTTTCAACAGCCTCCATCGACGTCATCACTTCGATCGGAGTCGGAGTTCCGCCTTCTTCGGTCAGCGGGAGCCCTGCCGAGCCGATGGACAGCTTCTCCAGATTTTCAAGCCCCTCCTGGACGCGCGTTATGGCGAGATCGAGCTGGGTCTGCCCTTCCTTGACATCCTTGAAGCTCCTCATGTTCATCAGGGCCCCGAGGGCCATGCCTATTCCTTCGTTGACCATTGACTGAGCCACGTTGAAGCCTTCCACGAAGCCCTTCAGATCTATATCCTCTTCTTCCACGCCTGAGATTCCGGCCATCTCGAGCCTGAGCTTCTCGAGGTTGGAGTCCAGTTCGTCCCTGGTGCTGTCCATGATGTCCTGCAACTGCTCTACGATGTGGTAGTAGATCCCTTCGAGCTTCTCCCTGGACATGCTCCCGCCAGAATCGGCCACTTTCTGCCCCATATCCTTGAGCATCCTGACGGGCTTCTCATAGCGGCTGCCGCTCAGCATGAGATCCTCGCCGCACTGCGCGCATTTCAAATCCTCTTCACTGTTCTCGAACTGACAGATCGGACATTTAACCGCCATATACTGCACCTCATCTTCTCATCAAATAGGGCGGGAGATACCTCCCGCCCATTAATTCGACCCTTCGGGCTTCAAAACCCTTCACGGCTCTAGACTTTAACGTTGATTCCGCCCTGCGCCTCTCCACCTGCCGGGGCAGCCGTGTCTACCTGGGCGACCTGCGGCTGAACCCCGGTATCGACCTGGGCGACCTGTGGCTGAGATACACCGGTATCGACCTGTGTCGCTCCAGTATCGGCCTGGGCAATCTGCGGCTGAGCCGCTCCCTGGTCTGCAACCGCAGTGTCTTTGACATTATCGTTCTGGGCTGCCTGATCCTTTGCATCCTGAGGCTTCGTGGCATCGGCCCCCTGAAGATCCTTGTTCGCCTGCAACGCCTGCGCTCCCTGGAGGCCCTGAGCCGCCTGCATACCCTTTGCGCCCTGCAGACCTGCCGCGTTATCCTTCCCCGCTCCGGGGCCGCCTTCACCAGCGCCTCTGCCTGCGCCCTTACCGTCGCCTGTGTTCTCAGTCTCCTCTGAAGTTCCAAGAGCCTGTATGACCTGCTGCTGAACTCCCTTGTCTACCTGGACCTTTTCCTGCGCCACCTGTTTCCACAGCAGCGACAGCGTACGCTTGTCCTGCCGCTTCTTATTCGCCGCGACAGGGTTGCCCTGCTCGGGAGTTCCCAGGATCTGCTGAGCCAGATCAGACAACTGGCGCTCGTACTCATCCTTCTTCGAGCCGCCTTTCGCGCCGCCTGCTCCCTGCGCTCCTGCCGCGCCTCCGGCTGCCCCCGCCGCGTTCATGGCGCCCTTGTTCTGCGCCGCCTGAGGCTTCTTCTGCTGGCCCTGAGCGTTCTTCTGGGCGTTCTGATTATTCTGCGCATTTTGATTATTCTGCGCGTTCTTGTCGTTCTGCTGGTTCTGGACGTTCTGCTGGTTCTGGACATTTCCCTGGGCGGGCTTCACGTCACCGCCTCTGGGCTGCCCGGCCTGCGGCCCTGCCATATTCATCTGAGGCCCCGCTGCGCCCATCTGCGGCATGGCCATGTTTATCTGAGGCATGGCGGCTATCTGCGGCATGGAAGGCATCTGGGGCATGGAAGGCATTGCCGGCATCGAAGGCATGGCGGGCATCGATGGCATTGAAGGCATAGGCATCGAAACAGGCGCAGCCATCATCGGCATCGCACCGCCGCCGCCGCCTCGTCCGCCTCCGCCGCCGCCCATCGGCATGGAAGGCATCGAAGGCATCACAGGCATTGAGGGCATCGAAGGCATGGCAGGCATCGCCTGCATCGGAGGGGGAGCGGCAGTGAACTGATTCATCATCTGGTTTGCCTGGTTCACCGCGTTCACGTTCATGGCGCCACGCATCGCGCCGCCCATCATATTTCCCATCATTCCCATCATCATCTGAGCCGCCATGGGATTCTGCATCGGGTTCATGCCGCCCCGGCCCATGGCGTTCATGCCGCCGCCCTGCACATTCTGGCCGAGCTCCTGCAGCCGCTGGATGAGCTGCATCTGCTGGTTATTGTTTATATTCAGCATGTTCATCACGTTGTTGCGGCCGTCCATGATCTGGTTCAGGCGCTGCATGCCCTGGTCGAGCTTGGTCATCTCCTGGAGCTTCTTGGTCTGGTTCATCAGCTTCTCGACCTTCATCTTTTCGGCGCCCTGCATCATTTTCTGAGCGAGCTGGCTCAGCTTCTGCGACAGCATCTTGATTTTCTGCGCTATTGTCTTCAGTACCTTTGCTATTGCACGAATCATAGTCGCGACTGCTCTCAGCGCAGCCGACAGTGCCGCTCCCACGTATGGTATACCGGCAACCGCATTGGCTGCCTGATCTATCGCCTGCGCCGCCGTGTCGAGGGCCTGCGCCGCCATGCTGAGAGCCTGCGAGATTCCGTCCATCAGCTTGGAGATCCCCTTGAAGGTCATCTCCTTGGCTTTGTACTGCATCTCCTGCATGCCGAACTTCTGTTCCAGCTGGCCGAAGTTGGCCACTTTCTTCTGGGTCAGCGCGTTGAAGTTCATCTGCTGCATCGAATCGTTGTTTATCACGCCGAGGGCCTGCATTATCTGGCCCTGGTTAGCCTGGTTCGTTCCGAAAAGGCCCATCAGCGAATCGACATCGTTGATGCTTCCGAGATTCATCGCCCCCATGCTCGATATGTTGAGGTTTGGCGCGTGATAGCCTCCGGCTGCCATCATGGCGCCCATGCCCATGTCCTGGCCGCTTATGGCTGCAAGCATCTGGTTCTTGCCGAGAGCGTCGTTGGCCTGGCCGAGTGTCGGCTGCGAGCGCTGGAACGAGTCCTTTCCGGACTGGGCTGAAGTCACTCCCTGCTGAGTGGCGGGAACGGACTGGGACTTGCCGTTCTGCACCATCTGGAAGTGCTCATCCTTGATCTTCTTCTTTGCTTTTTTATTCTTTCGTGCGTCTCTGAGCTGTTTCTCGGCGTCATCAAACGAGCTGCCTACCTGATTAGGCATACCTGCATCAATGGTGCCGATATCTGTTGGCATATCAAAGGACATCTCCTCGACCCCCTTCAGGTTATATTTATTCTTATCACATATATCACATCATCCGGAAAAAAAGTAAAGAGCATGTCAAAAAAAATCCGTAGAAAACCTCAATGCTCTTCTATTGCGGCAACAGCAAGCGCCAGAGCCGCTATCGCGGCTGTCTCGGCTCTCAGGATTCTCTTACCCAGCGATATGAGCGGAATACCTCTGGATCGGGCCAGAGCAATCTCATCAGGCGAAAAGCCGCCTTCAGGGCCGAGAAAGAGAGAGCATGATCCTGCCAGCCTGACATCTTCAAGCCCTTTTGCAACTGTAACAGAGTCATGTGAAGGGGATAAAAGGAGGATCTTCGATCCGGAGAAGCTCTCAATGGCAGATGCGAAAGTCATGGGCTCCCTGAGATCAGGCACGACTGCCCTTCCGCTCTGGCACGCAGCGCTCTTCAGAATGGCGCACCATCTTGCCCTGCGGGAAGAGCTGAGCTCCTTCTCCCTGTGAGAGCAGTACTCGCTGATGATCGGAACTATCGACGAGGCGCCCAATTCGGTGGCCTTCTCGAGCACTGTCTCGAAACGCGCCGGCTTTATCATGGCCTGGCAGAGCGTAATGTGCACAGGAACTTCAGTGTCTGCGGCTCTCTCATCGAGTATCTCTGCGATGCACTTCCTGTCGTCGATGCTGACAATCCTGGCCGTATACTCTTTCGAAGCTCCGTCCATGACAGTCACGACGTCGCCTTTCCTGCGCCTCATCACCTGCGCCGCGTGGATCAGCTCCTGGCCCTCTATCGTTATGCGGCCTTCACAGATCCTCTCAGGGGGCACGAAGAAGCGGACCATCGCTTTACCTCAGTGCTTTCTGACTGCAAACGATGCCCAGATGTCGCGCTTTTCCATGATCAGGAGGTCGAAGGGAGCTGAGCGGAGAGCTTCCTCGATGCGGGGAACCTGATCGTAGGTTATGCCTGAGCCGATGAATATGCCGCCGCTCTTGAGGGGAGGGCATTGCTGATTCAGCACGGAGAGGACTTCTCTGAGGAATATGTTACCGAGAACGATATCGAAGGCGCCTTCTTTGAGAGCCGTCACATCGGCGCAGAAAAGCCTGACCCTGTCCCGCAGCCCGAGGTGGCTGAGGTTCTCTCCGGCAACTGTGACTGCGACAGGGTCGTAATCAACGGCGGTAACTTCGCCGGCATCGAGATAGAGCGCGGCGATGGAGAGTATTGCCGAGCCCGTCCCCATATCGAGCACTGAATCGCCGGGGCGGAGATACCGCTCGAGCATCTCGAGGCACATGGCCGTTGTGGCGTGATCTCCGGTCCCGAAGGCCATTCCGGGGTCGAGCTCTATCACTATCTCGCCAGGGGCGAGGGCAGGCACAGGCTCCCATGTGGGCTTTATGACAAACTTTCCGACTCGCTGCGTCTTTATGTGGCTCTTCCACGAATGCTCCCAGTCCTCGCCGTCGAGCACTCTGGTGGCCAGCCCGGTGCCTTCCATCTTTTCCACCTCTTTTGACAGGGCGGCTATGGCCTGCAGCGAAGAGGCCTCTTCCGGCATATAGAAGACGACGGCGTGGTAATCAAGAGCGTGCTGCTCCACCCATCCCTGAATCCTGTGACAGATCAGGATGTGCTCCACGATTGGCATGTCACCGATTCCGCAGCTTATCGTCACTTCGATGTATTTCATGATGACCTCGATGTCCCCAGCAGTGCATCCTTTATCTTTTCGAAGAAGCCCTTTTCAACGTGAGCCTCTTCACTGCCTGTGCTTCCGAACTCCTCGAGCAGAGCCTTCTGCTTTTCGTCGAGGTTCGTAGGCACCATGACCCAGACCTTCACGTGCAGGTCTCCTTTGCCGAAGCCCCTCAGGCTGGGCATGCCCTTGCCCTTGATCTTGAACATGGTGTCACATTGCGTTCCCGCAGGTACCTTGAGCTTAGCCTCGCCCTCCATCGTCGGCACGGAAACCTCGGCTCCGAGCGCCGCCTGTGTGAACGTCAGTTTCTTCAGATGGAAGAGATCGTCGCCGGCCCGCTGGAAATCGTTATGGGGCTTCAGGAATATGAAAACGTAGAGATCTCCGCTCTCGCCGCCGTTATAGCCGGCCTCGCCCTCTCCAGGGACCCTGATTCGCGATCCCGTATCTACTCCTGGCGGGATCTGCACTTCGAGCGTTCTCTCTTTGACAACCCTGCCCATGCCTCTGCACTCGTCACAGGGATTCTTAATCACAGAGCCCTCGCCGTTGCAGTTGGAGCACCCGAATGTCCTCATTATCTGGCCGAGGGCGCTCCTGGTCACCTGAGTGATCTGCCCCGTTCCCTTGCAGACAGGGCAGACTTCAGGGCTTGAGCCGTCCTTGACTCTGGTGCCCTTACAGCGCCCGCATGTAACAGGGCTGGATGCCCTTATCTCCTTCGCCGCTCCGCTGAAAGCCTCTTCAAGAGTAATCTCCAGATCGTAGCGGATATCGCTGCCGCGGTGTGCCCTCTGAGCCGCTCCGCTCCTGCCGCGCCTGCCGCCGCCTGTTCCCATCTCGAAGAGCATGTCGAATACGTCTCCGAAACCGCCGAAGCCGCCCCCGAAGCCGCCGAAACCGCTCCAGTCCATGCCGCTCAGGTTGACGCCGTCGTGGCCGAATCTGTCATACTGGGCCCGCTTTTCATCGTCGCCCAGGACGGCGTATGCCTCGTTGATCTCTTTGAAATGGCTCTCGGCTTCCTTCTTGTCTTCAGCTACATCCGGGTGATACTTCCTGGCCAGCTTTCTGTAAGCAATCTTTATCTCATCGGATGAAGCGCCCTTCTGCACACCGAGCACCTCATAATAGTCACGTTTAGCCATATTAACCATCTCCTCGAGTTCCTTTCATCGAACGTTCGCCAGCATGACGGGCCGGAAACAGCCCGGCGTGGCCCTGAATCCACTGCCGCTTAATACCATAAAGAGACATAACGCCGTTATGCCTCTTGAGTAGACTGCTCAGGAATCGTATCTACTTCTGGAACCATCCGAAGAGGTCTTCCTCGGAAGGCTCGTCGAAAGTGGGCTCCTTTGAGGCCTTGCTGCCCATGCTCCCTGTCACGGAGCTGGGAATCTTCGCTCCCTCGACTGACAGGTACGCATCTGTGGAGACTCCATACATGGCGTCGGACAGCGACTTCGTGTCTTCCTTGATCTTCTCTATGTCGTATGTCTGGAGGCTCATCCGGAGCCTGTCTATGTGATCGCGCAGCATTCTCTGCTGCTCGATCGATATCTTGTCGGAGAGCTCTCTGATCGTTCTTTCCGCCGTGTCGAGCTCGATATTGGCCTTGTTGCGCGACTGCGACTCTTCGCGGCGCTTGGCATCTTCTTCCGCGTAGACCGCCGCGTCTTTCACCATTCTGTTGATTTCCTCATTCGTGAGGTTCGTGGGCGACTGGATCGTAATCTTCTGCTTGTTGCCGGTGGCCAGATCCTTTGCTGACACGTTTACTATGCCGTTCGCGTCGATCTCGAAGAGCACCTCGATCTGAGGCACGCCTCGCGGCGCCGGCGGTATGTTCCTGAGCTCGAACCGGCCGAGCGACTTGTTGTGAGCCGCCAGCTCGCGCTCGCCCTGCAGCACGTGCACCTCCACGACTGTCTGGCCGTCTGCCGCGGTTGTAAATATCCTGGACTTGGAGACAGGTATCTGCGTGTTGCGCTCGATGAGCTTCGTGAAGACGCCGCCCACTGTCTCGATTCCAAGGGACAGCGACGTCACGTCGAGGAGCACTATGTCCTTGACCTCGCCTGCCAGTACTCCGCCCTGGATGGCCGCACCCATTGCGACGACCTTGTCGGGGTCGATCTCCTTGCAGGGCTCCTTGCCGAAGAGCTTTCTGGCCTTGTCCTGGATTGCAGGCATCCTGGTCGAGCCTCCAACCAGCAATACCTTGTGTATCTGGCCCATCGTGAGCCCTGAATCCTCGAGCGCCCTCATGGCGGGCTCTACGGTCTTCTCGACGAGATCTGCCGTGAGCTCCTGGAACTTCTGCCTCGTCAGCTCGATGTCCAGATGCTTTGGCCCCTGCGCGTCGGCTGCGATGAAGGGCAGGTTTATCCTTGTAGTGGTCTCTGTGGAGAGCTGTATCTTCGCGTTCTCGGCCGCCTCCTTCAATCTCTGCATGGCTACGCGGTCCGTGCGGAGGTCTATCCCGTGCATCTTCTTGAACTCGTCGACGAGCCAGTCCATGATGCGCTGGTCCCAGTCATCTCCGCCCAGTCTCATGTTTCCCGCAGTGGCTTTCACCTCGAAGATGCCTCCGCCTATCTCGAGGATCGACACATCGAACGTGCCGCCTCCGAGATCCCATACAAGGATATTCTCAGAGTGGTCGAGCTTGTCCAGGCCGTACGCCATCGAAGACGCCGTGGGCTCGTTGATGATTCGCACCACCTCGAGGCCGGCGATCGTACCTGCATCTTTTGTGGCCTGCCGCTCGCTGTCGTTGAAGTATGCAGGAACTGTGATGATTGCCTTTTCTATCGGATATCCGAGATAAGCCTCTGCGTCGGCTTTGATCTTCTGCAGGATCATGGCCGAGATCTCCTGAGGCGTGAATGTCTTGTCATCTATCTGGACTTTGTAATCGGTGCCCATATGGCGCTTGATCGAGGAGATGGTTCTTTCAGGGTTGCTGATGGCCTGTCTCTTTGCGACCGAGCCTACAAGCCTTTCACCAGTCTTCGAAAATCCTACGACTGAAGGGATGAGATAATCGCCTTCCGCGCTGGGGATGGCGATGGGCTGTCCTCCTTCAATAACCGCGCATACCGAGTTTGTCGTTCCTAAATCGATTCCAACTATCTTCCCCATATAGTCCACTCCTCCTTAAAGAAAAGCGCTACGTTCCGCCTGAGAAACGTTAACACTGTAAATCCTCACATCCTGATTCAGAAGTCAACTGCTCTTTTTCTTTGCGACCTTCACCATGGAAGGCCTGACTATCTTCGATTTCAGCGTATAGCCCCGACAGATCTCCTCGAGCACGATATCCTCTGGATGCTCATCGGTCTCTATAATCCCAATAGCCTCATGCACCTTCGGATCAAAGGGCTCGCCGACAGCCTTGACGGCAGAGACTCCTTCCCTCTTCAGCACGTCTTCAAACTGCTGCATTATCATCTCGACTCCCTGCACGACTGACTTGAGATCGGTCGTGTTCTTCGACGCAATGACTGCGCGTTCAAAGTTGTCGAGTATTGGAAGCAGCTTCACTATGAGATCTCCGAAGGTCTTGTCCACCTGCAGAGCGATGTCCGACTGGGCTCTCGCCCTCATGTTGGTGAAGTCGGCCTTCATCTTGTCGATCAGCTCCGAGTACTCGGTGAGCTTCTGCTCTTTCTGCTTCAACTTCTCGTTCAGCACGAACAGAAGCTGCTTGGCCTGCTCTTCTATGGCCTCGACCTTCGCCTTCTCGATGTCCACTTTCTCCTTCTGCGGAGGGGGCGGAGACGAGAGGGTGTGGGAAGGCGCCGCTTCGTGGGAAGCGGAAGGCCTCGATATTCCCCCTATGGCCTCGTTGCGCTTTTTCTGCTCCTCAAAGTCGGTTTCAACCTTCCTTAGCTGCTCGCGCTTCTTTTCGAACTCCTCTTTGAGCATCCGCGATGAGATCCTGTAAAATCCCAGCAGAGTCGGAAAATCAAGTCCCTTCTCCTTTGCGCCTGTGAGCCTGTTCCTGAGAAAATCCAGCACAGGGACGCCCTTTATCACGTTCATGAGCTCTTCAAGCCCCATTGCGAGCTTTTCCCGCTCTTCGTCTGTCAGCCCTCTTTCACCCTGCGCCTGCGGTGCAGTCTGCGCAGCCTCCGCCGCAGGCGTTGCGGCCTTCGGCTCTTCTTCCTTCACGCATTCAGCAGGCTGCTGAATGCCGTTTTCCTTCACAGCAGCCTCATCAGCTCCTTCGAGGCACTCCTGCTCTTCCTTCCTCCTGTTGCGCACCCTCGATTCCTTCTTGCTTCGGGCACGCTTCAGTCTCCGGTCCCTTTCGGACCTTCCCGCGTCACTCTCCGGATCGTCATCTTCGTCGTCGAGGGACTCAGTTGCACCTATATCTGCGGAAGCACTGTCGCCAGGGATCTCTACCGTTTTTTCGCGATTATCCTGCCCTTCCATCCGTTTCGGCCCTCCTCTATCTGCTGCAACAGAACGTCATGAACAATGCCCCCATGATCGATAACAGGTCCCACCAAGAGGAGTATTCATCAACACAGTCAATCTTCCTCCTAAGGCGATACCTCTTTTTATACTGACGCTCCAGACGGCGGCCGTCCTGCAGTATGCCGATCAGTAGCCTTCCTGCGGCGTCCGGTGCCCTCCGTCCTTCATCTTGATTATCGTGTTGATCCGCAGTATGGCAGACGCCACCTCCATCGCGGCCTGCAGCGCGTGCTTCTTGACGAGAAGCGGATCGATGACTCCTCTTTCGAGGAGCGGGCAGACCTCTCCTGTATCGCAGTCTATCCCCCTGTCCCCACCGCTTTCCTCCAGGGCCCTGGCCACATCCTCCAGCTTCTCCAGAGGGTTGAAGCCGGCATTGGTTATTATCTGCGCCATCGGCCTCTTCAGGGCTTCTATCACGCAGTCGATTCCATATGCCGTCATGCCATGGACCTGCCTGCGGAGCTCTTTCATCGACGATATCAGCGAGAACTCGGCAGAGCCTCCGCCCGGGACTATCCCGCCGCAGAGCGCCGCCTGAAGCGAGCAGGCGGCATCGCTCGCAATCCGCTCTTTCTCGCCCACCACTTCCTCAGTCGAGGCCCCGATGCACATCGTGGCCATATTCCGGCCCTTTCCTCCGGCTATCCTCACGTGGCCCAGCTTGACATCTTCCACCACTTCGCCTGCGAATCCGCAGCCCGCAAGAATGGCTTCCTCCCTTCGGCCGAGGCCGGTCCTCTTCATCGGGCGGGCTCCTGTGAAATCCACGACGCTCCTGAAATCCGATGAGTAAAGCCTGGAGAGAACCATCACTCCCTCGCGGGTGAGGCACTCCTCAGCATATTCGTCTATGCCGCCTTCCAGCACGATGCACCTTATTCCCATGGCGACAATCTTTTCGAGGCTCTCCCTGAAAAGCTCCTGATAGTGCAGATACTGCGCAAATCCCGCCTCTGTCCTGAGCGCCGCTTCAGAGAGCTCTTCCGGCGCCAGGGAGTCGTCCAGCACGAGAACGCGCGTGTTCTCGACCTTTCGCGGCATCTGCTCGTTGATGCGCCGCTTTTTGATTATCAGGCCGGGATATACCTCGAGCGGCGCGCCCACCTCGGCTATCAGCCTGTCGGACAGCCTGAAGGTGCGGTCGCTCACCTTTTCCGGGCCTATCAGCCTCGCCAGCTCGCATACTCCCGCTGCTATGTCGTGACAGCCCCTCCCTGCCACAAGGGCTACCTTGTATGCGTTTGGATCGTCCACGTCAGAGATCTTCACCGCCAGTTTCTCGAGCATCGACAGGCATTGCCCTATCCCCTGCTCCATCCCCTCGATTAGCCTCGACACAGGGACTCCCTTAATCACGTATCCGAGCCCTTCGTTGACGAGAGCTCCGGCCATGATCGTTGCCGTTGTAGTTCCATCGCCTATCTGCTCATGCTGTGTGCGGGCTATGTTTATGACCATGCGGGCTGCAGGATGGGAGACCTCCATCCTGTCCAGTATTGTCACGCCCGCGTTCGTGACCACAATGCCGCCGTTCCTGTCGACGAGCATCGTGTCGAGCCCCTTGGGGCCCAGCGTATTCTCGACAGCGCCTGCAACGGCTCTCACCGCTGCCGCGTTGGTAAGCAGAGCCGACAGCCTTTCGTCGACGTCAGCCTTGTCCTGAAGCGGAGTCGTAGACACAGAAAACCTCCCTGTCAGAGCTGATCGAAGCCCTGAAGCTTGTTGCTGACATTTTCAGCAGTAAAATTGACTATCGGTATTATCTCCTGGTAGGGCATCCGTCTGGGGCCGATTATCCCTAGAGTGCCCACAGGTTGCCCGTCGACGCTGTAAGTGGCCGTTACAAGCGAGCAGTCCTTCATCTCCTCGACGGGGTTCTCCTCTCCGATGAACACGGTGATGTTCTGGCCTGACAGAGTCTCACTCAGAATCTCGGCGACGGCCTCCTCGTCTTCGAGCACCTCCATAAGAACCCTTATATTCTTAAGATCCTTGAACTCGCTGAGATTCAGCAGATGGGTTCTCCCTTCCAGGAAGACCTCTCTCGAGTGATCGCCGAGATCGATGGCAATATCCCTGATGTTGTCTATGAACTCGCTGGAGATGCTGTGCCTCAGTTCGCCGCCGAGAAGCGAATCGACACTCTGCAGGGGCTTCCCCTGAAGCCTGTCGTTCAATATGTTCGTCAGTCTATCCAGGTCCTCCGGAGCCAGTGGCTTCGAAAGCTCGACTGTCCGGTGGATCACCGTACCCGTCGTCGTCAGTACGAAGAGCAGGATCGTGGTGGGGCCGACGGAGACGAGCTTCAGATACTTGAAATAGCTCTTCCTGAGCCTGGGCGCCAGCATCACGGAAGTGTAGTGAGTCACATGTGAAAGGAGGCGGGCAGTCTTCTCCATCAGCCTCTCGAGATGGGTCTGCAGGTAGACATACTCCCTCTCGATGGTCATTGCGGCAGTCTCAGGCGGAGGCCCGATCTTCTTCTTCATTATCTCGTCCACGAAAAGCCGGTAGGCCTTGTCCTTCGGAATCCTTCCAGCCGAAGAGTGGGGCTGCTCGAGATATCCCATCTCCTCGAGCCTCACCATCTCGTTCCGTACTGTTGCAGAGCAGCAGCCTATGTCGTATTTCTGCGTTATCGTCACCGACGCCACAGGCTCAGCCGTGCTTATGAACTCGCGGATGACAAGCTCCAGAATTTCCTTCTGCCGTGAATTCAACATGGTAAAAACCTGCCTTCACCAACAACACGCTCATTTTGATCTTCCCGGATAAATACATACCACTAACAGACATCATTTGTCAATACTATCCGGAAGGATATTCCCCATGGAGGAAGAATAATCCCGCTTCAAGGTGGGGAAAGAGAGAAAAGAGGGAGACTCATTGCAATGGAACCGTTGTCGTTCAAAGGAAAAGATATCATATCGATGAACGATATGAGTCTCGACGAGATAAGGCACGTCCTCTCAGTGGCAGGCGATCTGGAAAAGAAGAGCCGGGAGGAGATGATGGCCTTCGCTCCTTCCACGATACTGGCCAGCCTCTTTTTCGAGCCCAGCACAAGGACCAGGCTCTCCTTCGAGGCGGCGATGAGCGGGCTGGGAGGCCGGGTGATCGGCTTCTCGTCTTCAGAGGGTTCGTCGGCGCAGAAGGGCGAATCGCTGTGGGACACAATCAGCACTGTCGATCAGTACAGCGACGTTATAGTCCTCCGGCACCCCGACGACGGAGCGGCGAGGCTGGCCGCCGAGGCTGCCGAGAAGCCGGTCATCAACGCAGGCGACGGGAGCAACCAGCACCCCACGCAGACGCTGCTCGATCTATATTCGATAAGGAAGATCAGAGGCTCCATAACAGGCACTTCAATAGGGATCGTCGGAGATCTCAAATACGGCAGGACAGTTCATTCGCTTACATCGGCTCTTTCGAAGTTCGAGTCGGTCTCCATGTATTTTGTTTCGCCTGAGAGCCTCAGGATTCCCATCCACGTCGAGCGGGAGCTGAAAGACGGCGGCGTGGCTTATTCCGAACACGAGCGGATAGAGGAGATCATCGAAAAAGTCGATATACTGTATATGACGAGAATACAGCAGGAGCGCTTTCCTGAGCCTGCAGAATACGAGAAGGTCAAGGAGATCTACCACCTCGACGCGGCTCTGCTCGAAAAGGCGCCCAGGCACATGAAGGTGCTGCATCCCCTCCCGAGAGTGACGGAGATCAGCAGAGACGTGGACGGAACCGGGTTCGCATATTACTTCAGACAGGCAAAAAACGGCGTAATCGTGAGACAGGCACTGCTCGGCCTTGTGATTGGCGTGATGCAGTAGAAAGAGGGTTTCATGACAGAGAAGGACAAGGAGCATCTGAAGATCCCCAAAATCGAGAACGGGATTGTGATAGACCATATACCGGTCGGGCGTGCGCTCCTCGTGGCGCAGGCGCTGGGCCTGGACAGGGCCGGTCAGAAAGGCCCTGTCACGCTCGGATTCAACTTTGAAAGCGGGAAGCTCGGCAGAAAGGATCTCATCAAAGTGGAGCACCTCGAGCTGGAATCCCAGGAACTCGAGAAGATAGCCCTCCTGGCTCCAGGCTCGTCTGTGAAGCGGATCATCGATTTCACAGTGAAGGATCGGCTCGAGATAAAGACGCCCGATCTCGTCGAAGGCCTTCTGGAATGCCATAACCCGAGGTGCGTGACCAACAGGGAGCGCGAGGTGGAGACGAGGTTCAGGAAGGTCAGGGAGAAGCCCCTGGCTATGAAATGCATCTACTGCGAGAGGATATTCCTCGAAAGCGAGCTTACGCTCCGCTGACAATACGCTGCCTGAACGGGCACATGAAAGGATCTTATGGACAACAGGAATAAACGGCGCTGGGTGGTCATTACAGGCGGAGTGATTTCAGGACTCGGCAAGGGGATAGTCTCGGCCAGCATAGGGAAACTGCTTACCGCCCAGATGAAGGTAATACCCATCAAGTGCGACGGCTACCTGAACGTCGATCCCGGCACGATCAACCCGATAGAGCACGGCGAGGTGTTCGTGCTCGACAGCGGCAGCGAGGTCGACATGGACTTCGGCCACTACGAGCGCTTCATGGGCATCACCTGCCAGCCTTCGTGGAACCTCACGATGGGCAGTATATTCAAGACGATCATCGACAAGGAGCGCAGGGGAGACTACCTGGGCAAGACCGTTCAGATGGTTCCCCACGTGACAGATGAGATACTGAACAGGTTCTACGCCATCGCCGAGGAAGAGAAGGCCGATATCGTGATAATCGAGATCGGAGGCACGATCGGCGACATTGAGAACCAGCTCTATCTGGAGGCTGTGAGGCAGCTGAAGTTCCACGTGGGCCCCGAGCACTGTATATTCGTGCACCTTACCCTCGTGCCGAGGCTCTCTGTCGTAGGCGAGCAGAAGAGCAAGCCCACCCAGCAGTCCGTTTCGGTGCTGCGCGAGCTGGGAATCCAGCCCGATATAATCATCGGCCGCTCTGACAGCATGCTCGACGAGCACACTAAGGAGAAGATCGCCCTCTTCACCAACGTCTCCAGGGACGCCGTGATTTCGAACCCCGACCTGGATTCTGTCTATGAGCTTCCGCTGATCTTCGAGCGGGAGGGGCTCTCGCGCCTGATGCAGACAAGGCTCAGGATCTACAGCCCGCCGGATCTGCATCTGTGGGAGAAGCTCGTCAGCACTGCACAGCACGCGGAGAAGTCGGCCAGGATCGCCATCTGCGGCAAATATACGGCGCTCCGGGACTCGTATGTGTCTGTCGTGGAAGCCCTGACCCATGCAGGCGCCAATCTGAACGCGAGAATCCGGATCACCTGGATCGAGAGCACAGATATCGAGAACGGGAATGTAAAGCTCGACGAGGTCCTGAAGGATATCGACGGCGTGCTTGTGCCGGGAGGCTTCGGGAACAGAGGGATTGAGGGAAAGATTGAGATCATAAGGTACGCCAGGGAGCACGGCATTCCGTTCCTCGGGATCTGCCTGGGGATGCAGTGCGCCGTCCTCGAGTTCTCCAGGAATGTGCTGGGCCTGAAAGGCGCCCATTCGACAGAGTTCAACGGCAAGACGAAGCACCCTGTCATAGATCTTCTCCCCGAGCAGAAGAGGATCAAGAACAAGGGCGCCACCATGAGGCTCGGCGCGTGCAGGGCCGTTCTCAGGAAGGGGAGCATCGTCCGCTCTCTCTACGGGAACAGGGAGGAGGCCTTCGAGCGCCACCGGCACAGGTATGAGGTGAACCCGGCTTACCATCAGGCTCTCGAGAGCGGCGGCATGATACTGTCAGGCCTCTCCGAAAACGGGCGTCTCGCCGAATTCATAGAGATCCCGAAGCATCCCTTCTTCGTGGCCACACAGGCCCACTCTGAGCTCAAGTCGAGCCTCATAAAGCCTTCGCCTCTCTATTTCGGGTTCGTACAGGCCGCGCTGCGACGAGGTGAGAAATGAAGACTGTCCTGCGGGACTGCCTCCTCCCCGGAGGTGAGAGGGCCGATGTGGCCGTGGAGGGAGGAGTGATAGCCGCAGTCGGTGAATGCGGGGATGGCGGCCTCACAATCGACGTGAAGGGTCATCTGCTGATTCCCGGCGCGATAGACTGCCACGTCCACTTCAGGGACTTCCGGCACGCTTACAAGGAGGACTGGCTCTCAGGAACGTCTGCCGCATCTGCCGGCGGCGTCACGACTGTCCTCGAAATGCCCAATACGTCGCCGCCCTCTGTGGACAGGGAGAGCCTTCTCGCCAAGTGCGATCTCGCCCGCAAGGGCACAGTCAACTACGGTCTTCATCTAGGCGCCACTGCAGAAACATGCACAGTCATCGCCAGGGAGGGGCTGGCCGTGTCTGACCGCCTCCCATCCGCTCCTGAGATTTCGAGCCGCAGCGCTCCCGATGGTTTTGGAAGGCCCCGTGAGGGACTGGCAGATCTCCCGATCGCGTCTCTGAAGGTATTTTTCGGCTCCACGACAGGCAATCTGCTGATCGACAGCGATGAGGTGCTGGAAGAGCTTTTCAGATGCTGGAGCGGCCTTTTCACAGCCCACTGCGAGGACGAGAAGAGCATCATGCAGGCGACCCGGTCAGCCAGGGAAGGTGAAGGCCAGACGCTCCATGAGCAGATAAGAAGCAGGGAGGCGGCTCTGCTGGCCCTTGAAAAGTACCTGGCCCTGGGAGAGAGATACGGCAGGCGAGTCCACGTCTGCCACGTGACCACCAGGGAGGAGATCTCCCTCATACGCTCCGCCAGGGGAAGGGGACTCCCTGTCAGCGCAGAGGCTACTCCCCACCACCTCTTTCTGTGCCGCGACGACGCCCTCGGGAATGGGAACCTGCTGAAGGTGAACCCGCCCCTCAGGGAGAAGGAAGACTGCGAGAGCCTCCGACAGGCGCTGATCGACGGAACCGTTGACTGCATTGCAAGCGATCACGCCCCTCATCTCATTGAAGAAAAGAGGCGTCCGTATCAGGAGGCCTCTGCAGGGGTGCCAGGCATTGAGACAGCTGTCCCTCTCGCGCTCACCTTCGCACTGAGAGAAGGCATACAGGTCTCGACTGCTGTCAGATGGCTGTCCGAAAAGCCGGCAGGCATTTTCGGGCTCACAGGGAGAGGAACGCTTGAGCCGGGCGCCGCAGCGGACCTTACAGTCGTGGACATGACAGGGAAGCGCGCCGTCAGGGGCAGACGCCTGCGCACAAAGGCGCGGTGGTCTCCCTTCGAAGGCTGGGAGCTTGCAGGATGGCCTATCCTGACCATGGTGAACGGAAGAGTCGTATTCAGAGAGGATGAAAAACAGTAAGCCGTCCCTGCTTTTCAGGGGGAATAAAGCAGTCATCTGTCCCCACTTTTCGGGGGAAAAGTAGTTAACTGTCCCCATTTTGGAGGGTTATATGGAGAAGTCCGAGGTTGCGCGGTTTTTTATCGAGAGCGGCGCTTTTATCGGGAAAGAGACGACGCTCAAGAGCGGCAGGAGATCACCTTATTTCTTCAACACGGCTGTCTTCGACGACGGCGAGAAGAGCTCGAGGCTCGCGAGGTTCTACGGGGAAGCGATGCTCGAGCGGTTCGGCCGCGGCGGGTTCGACGTGATCTTCGGGCCGGCCTACAAGGGCATAGCGCTGGCTGTTTCAATCGCCGCAGCGCTCTACAGAGACTTCGGCGTCAACGTGTCGTTCTCGTCCAACAGGAAGGAGGCGAAGGAGCACGGCGAGCGCGGGAGCGCGCTCGGCCATCCCGTGAGGGATGGCGAGAGGGTCGTGCTCGTCGACGACGTGATGACGACAGGAGGCACAAAGCGCGAAGCGGTGGAGTTCCTGGCTGGCCAGGCGCCGAAGGCGGAAATTACAGGACTCTTCATAGCACTCGACAGGGAGGAAGGCGGAGAGGAAGGAGAGAGCGCGCTTTCCGCATTTACAGAGGCCACAGGGATCCCTGTCTTCTCCCTGCTGACGATCTCGGAGCTGGTTGCTCTCGCCCCGGCCGGGCTCATCTCGGAAGAGCTGGCCGGAAAGATATCTGAATATCTCGCAGAATACGGAGTGAAGCACTATGACAAAAAAAATCGGAATCCCCAGGAGCCTGATCCCTGCCTGTGACGTGACGTCATTGCAGCATTACGAGAAGGTCGTCAGGGAGACCTGCGCGCTGGAAGGCGTGGGAGGCTACAAGATAGGCTTCCCGCTCGCCCTGCGGTTCGGGCTGCCCATCCTGGTGGAATGCGCAAGGCGCCACACTGACAAGCCGATCATATACGACCACCAGAAAGCAGGCACCGACATCCCGGACATGGGAAAAGAGTTCGCCCGGGCCCTCAGGGAGGCCGGCATCGACTACGCGATAATCTTCCCGATGGCGGGCCCTGTTACGGAGGAGAGCTGGATAGCGGCGCTCCGGGAGGAAGGGCTGAACATAATAGTCGGCGGCATAATGACTCATCCCGGCTACGTGGAGGAAGAGGGAGGCTATCTGCGCAGGGAGGCGCCTTTCGAGATCTATTCGAAGGCCGCCGGCCTGGGCGTGACATCGTTCGTCGTCCCCGGCACGCGCCCCGGCTATGTGGGAGAGGTCAAGGCTCTGATGGACAGAGCAGGCTTGGATCCCGAGTTCTTCTCGCCGGGCTTCGGTGCGCAGGGCGCCGATCTGATGGATTTCGCGTCGCGATGCGGCTCCAGGTGGCACATCATAGTCGGCCGGCATATAACAGGCGCGGATGACATCGCCGCAGCCACCAGCAGGCAGATTGACATGATCAATTCTATGTGAAGCGGCCGCAAGTGAGCAGGATGTAAGACGTTGGAGAGAATTCTTACGAAGAATAAAAACGCGAATAAGAAAGCTGTAGTAATTCCAATGGCACTGAATTAAAGAATTCTGGTGTAAGTGAGGAGAGAGGGATAGCAAAGCAGGATAGAGGAATACTCTGAATCACTCCCCATCTCATCATTCTCTCCATCTCCCCTGTTTCACACTCCGAATCTCATGCTATTTCTTTAAAAAGCGGACCGGAAGCTTGACAGTCAAAGAGAAAAGTCCCATCCAATACTGCTTTGCACATCTGCCTGTGAGTGCTCCAATCTTCGCTGAACATCGGCAATACTGAATCAAAGAACAGTTGATACACTTTACATTTGAAAAAATAGCGTGATAATCGTAATGAGTGGATCGGAGGACGCTGCATTTTTTACTGGCAATTCATCTAAAACACATATACATATACACCGGGATAAGGATTATGAAGACAGCGGCTTATCAGAGGGGCATGGCAATATTCCTCGTGCTTGTAATAGCTGTGATAGTCTTCATGCTCGGCGTGTCGATTGCGGGCCTCACGACCCAGGAGGGACGCAGCTCTCTGCGCAGAAGCCACGAGATCATAACCCGCCAGACAGCCCTGGCAGGCATCAAATACGCCCAGAACCTCCTGCTGGAGGACTGGGACAACGAAAAGCTGGCAAAGGTCGACCTCTTCAAAGACGCCTACTACCCGGAGAACGGATGCTACTACAGCGTAAGCGTGAAGCTCCACACCCCGGATCAGTGCATATTCACGTCAGAGGCGTATTTCAAGGAGACTCTTTCAGGGGGCAGGAAGTTGTGGGCCAGAGGAGTGGAGGCTACATTCGCGAGATCTTCATATAACTTCGCACTGCAGGGGATAGGCTCTCCGATGTGGATTCCTCACACTACTAATGGTTACACGTACTACACACAGGAAACCCCTGAGAGCCTCTGCGTGGTCGATGCCGAGATAGACGGCAAGATCGCCACGAAGCAGAGAACCGGCCAGCTGACGATGAAGCCGAGGCCCCACATAGAGGGAAGCGGCGATGACGCGCATGTCGTGCCGGTGCAGTTCTCGACTGAGCGGGACGCAGTTCTGATAATGCCTGAGCTGCCTGAGTACGTGACAGTCAAGAAAGAGCCGAACAGCATAGACGAGCCTGTGCAATTCCCTGAGCCCGGCTTCCCGCTGAACCTGTCGAAAACAGATTATGACACCAGGCAGAGCACTGAGAACCACCCGGGATCATATGCCAGCCTGTCGACCTCGGCCTCCTCGTCGAGCGTCACAGTGGGCGGAGGCGGATGCTATTCAATAAGAGACTGCTCCATAACGACCGGCTCTTCAGGGAATGTGCGGTTCGAGCCAGGCACTTACTACATCGAGAATCTCACCGTTAAAGGCGGTGGAGCATTGACCCTGTCGAGCGGCAACTACTTTGTAAAACACCTCCTGCTTTCCGGCGGCGAAGGCCTGATGTCAGGCGGGCAGCTGGATCTGAAGGTGAGCGTGGTAAACAAGAGGCCTGTGAACATAATAGTAACTGAAAGCGCGGAGCTCTCCGGCGTAAGGCTCAATCCGTCTTCCGTCAATCAGTTCGCCGACCCTTCCAACCTGATCATCAACGGGACGGAAGGATGCAGGCAGAACAAGCTTACGAACTGCTCAGGGGCATTCATATACCAGAACAAGGGCAATGTGGTGGATGTATCATCCACCGGCTCAGGCCAGCTCTCCATTGACGGCTCCATAGTAGGAAACGGTCTCAACGTTACAGGGAACACGCTTTTCTCCTGCCACAAGGAAAGGATCCAGACAAATCAGATAACCCTCACCAAATGGGAGGAGATCTAGATGAAAACCTCATGGAGGGGCTTACAATAAATGTCATCCAGGACAACCGGCGTAATCTCGAAACCGGATTCAGCCTCTCAATCACAGAGCGCGCTGTACCAGTATGAAATAAAGGACAGCGAAGGAAAATCGATCAGAGGACAGCTGAAGGCAAAAACCCTCAAGGAAGCCCTGCGGAAGCTCGAAAAGCGCTCCGCCACAGTAGTCTCCCTTGAAAAGGTAACCAGGGCCCCAGCCTCGAAAGCGGCAGGCATAAAGGGCGACGAGCTGCTGTTCATATTCCGGGAGCTCTCCGTGCTCATCGAGTGCGGCATCCCGCTGATAAGAGCTCTTACAGTGATGATCGACCAGGAGAAGGACAGCGCCGTCAAGGACCTGCTCAGCTCGATGATGGTCTCGATTGAAAAGGGGGAATCATTTTCAAGCGCGATGTCCAGGTTTCCTGAGACATTTTCCCGCTTCCACACAAGCCTCATAAAAGCTGGCGAGACAGGAGGCTTCACAGGAAGGAGCCTTGCCTATCTCGCCTCGGTTCTGGAGAAGGAGTCAAATCTCAAGAAGAGGGTGCGGGCGTCTCTGAACTATCCGCTCGTCGTATTCATCCTCGGCATGGCCATTTCTCTCGGGGCATTCTTCATGATCTATCCGTATGTGAAGATGGTGGTCCGCGATCTGGGTGTGAGCCTGCCGCTCTATTCCAGGGCCATGATGGCGGTCATCGACTGGCTTGAAAGCCCGTATATATCAATACCGCTGGTTTTCGCGGCCTTCTATGTGATGATAAAGCTGAAATCGATACTTAGCAGCACGGTCCACGGCCGGATGTGGAAGGAAAAGGTATCTCTGTCGATACCGTGCCTCAGGGACATAGTCAAGAAAACGATACTGACCCGGATCCTCTTCGTGATGGAAGCTCTGCTGGCTTCAGGAGTCAACCTGATCAATGCGCTCGAGCTGGCTGCAGACTGCTGTGAGAACCTGATAGTGGAGCACGCTCTCAAATCAGTGGTCTCGAAGATCAAGGACGGAGAGAGCATGGCCCAGGGAATGGAGAGCTACCCCTCCCTCTTCCCGCGCACAGTGATAAGCATGATATCAGTCGGAGAGCAGAGCGGCGATCTCGCGGAGCTTTTCAGGAAGACTGCCCAGCTCTACACGATGGAGCTCACCGCCACGCTGGAAAGCTTTGTCAAGCTCGTGGAGCCCGTAGCCATAATTTCGATGGGGACAGTCATCACGGTGATGATCCTGTCGTTTTTCGTGCCCATATACATGGCGCTCAGCAGGTTCTGACCTCAGAGGGGATGGAGATCGCAGATGAATAACAGGGGATTTGAGCCGGAATGAGCAGCAGGGGCATCACCTTTCTGGAGCTGATAATTGCCATGGGGATCTTCACATTCGTTGTCTTCTCAGTCGGCATACTGATTCCGCTCTCCCAGGTCAACTCGTTCCGAAACACGAACAGAACGACCGCGCTAACGCTTGCCGACAATATGATGGAGAAGATAAGGGCCATCAACTACGACGACATAGAGATCAACGTGCACTACAAGGGCTCCACTACCGGGTCGGAATCACCGACCAGGCCTGCCAATGAAGGTACCTACTACCAGTACCCGCCTCTACCCTATCCCAGCTCGACTGTGGAGATCTGCTACCCCGGGCAGGGAGGCGGCGACGTGATCAGCCATTCAGTGGTCTTCGAGTACAATGTCTTCGCATGTTATGACAGGGACGAAAATGGAATCGACATAGAGAGCCTGAAAAAGATTACCATCGATGTGAAGTGGCTCGAGCCCGGAAGAATGAGCACCTCGAGAGAAGAGGAAAAGAGCAATGTCACGCTTTCATCAAAGGTGCTGAAGAGGTAGAGATGATGAATCTCCAGAGAAAATCGAAAGCTGTCACCATGGTTGAGCTCATAATGGCAATGGCCATGCTGTCCATACTCATGGTGGTGTGCGCGCAGCTCTTTACCGTATCGTGGAGGCGCTTTCACATAATCAATGTGGTTCAGGATGTCAAGATGAGCGGAATCAGGGGGATGGAGCGGTTCGGCAGAGACTTCGGCGAGACATCGATGAACTACGTCAACAGGGAGATTGACAGCCACGGACTGACGAGATGGATCTACTTCCCTTCGCAGCGGACAGTGGACGGAAGCTTCACCCCCAACGCAGGAAACCTGAACACGGTGTGGAAAACGTGGATCATCTACTACCTGATCCCTGCCGGTGCAGTCAACGCCGGCGGCCAGGCGAAGACGTTCGACAACAGGGAGCTTTACTGGCTCATCAGAAAAGTGAAGGCAATCCCTGCAAATGTCAAGAGCATGACCCTCAATGAATCGCTTGACATCAACCCGGAGCTGAATACCCTGAAGCCCGTCGGGCTCGACGCATCAAGAGGGATAACATACGGCGGGGAAGTCTGCTCGAGAAACGTCACATTCTTCAACGTGGATACTGAAAACACAGGCGCATTGGACACATACAAAGCGGTTCTCGAGACATGGGGATGCTATGGAGGCAGAAAATGCTCATCGAAAGTGGAGAAGATTTTTCTGATCCAGAATATCTGACAGCGGCAATCGCGTTCTTTACATTTTACAGAAAAACGTGATATTAGTACCGGACAGGTATGTACCTTTATCACAGACTCCTCCGGACAAGCGTGATTATCAAAATATTCTGGGGAGCTGAGAATGAAATCAAAACATTGTAGAAAAGGCATTGCTCTGGTCCTGGTGCTCGTGACTTCGCTCATTGTATTCATGCTAGGCGTGGCAGTAGCAGGGCTCTCAACCCAGGAAGGGCGAAGCTCCATCCAGAGAAGCCGGCAGATAATCACCAGGCAGACCGCCCTGGCAGGCATCAAATATGCGCAGAGCCTCCTCAGCAAAGACTGGGACAACCCTGACATCCCGCCTCCGGGAGGAAAGATCTTCGACAACGAATATTACAGCGAGAACGGCTGCTATTACACAGTCACCGTCGAGACGCACACGCCCACGCAGTGCATCTTCAACTCCCGCGCATATTTCAGAGAGGCACTGAGCGGCGGCAGGGATCTCTGGGCGAGAGGCATCGAGGCGACATTCTGCAGATCATCTTTTCACTTCGCCCTTCTGGGACTTGGAACTCCCAATGCCGTGCTTAGCTACAGCCAGACATACGGCTACTATTACAGCTATGTCTATCCAAAGAGCCTTTCAATAGTCGACGCGATGATAGACGGGAACATAGGAACCGCCCAGAAATATGGCGAGATAACAGTCGAGCCCCAGCCGTTCAAGAAGAAGAGAAGGCTGTTTCCGGGAGACTCCGGCGGAGAAGGCGGTGGTGAAGGCGGAGGAGAAGGCGGCGGAGAGGGAAAGGAAGAAGAGGAGACCCAGGAAGTGGAGCTTTCCGTACCGAGCGACGCAGTCCTGACAATGCCAAGGCTGCCGGACTTTGTAAAGGTAATGAAGCAGGAAGGAGGCATTGGAGAGCCTGTGCAGTATCCTGAGCCGGTATTCCCGCTCAACCAGTCCAAGACAGCATACAACACGAGCGCGAACCAGCCTCCGGGATACTATTCATCGCTGATAACAGAGAGCTCAGGCCAGAACATGACTGTAGGGGGAAAAGGCGTCTATATAATCAAGAACTGCAATATCTCCAGCTCGGGGAACGGAAATGTGCAGTTCGGCGAAGGGGGCACTTATTACATTGAGAGCCTCACTGCCCATGGGGGAGGCGCCGTCACTTTCTCGAGCGGCAACTATTATGTCAAGAGCCTGAAGCTGGGCGACTCCGAAGGCTCGAGGCCGCTTACGGTGAAGACGAATATAATAGACAAGAAGCCTGTCAATATAATAGTCACTGAGGCGATAGACATGGCAGGAGTCAAGCTGAACCCGCCTTTCAGAGAGGACAACGATATGGTCTCCAGACCCGGCGATCTGATCATATACGGATGCACCAACTGTGTGACAAACAAGCTGTCGTCAGTATCGGGAAGCTTCGTTTTCCAGAACAAGAGCAACGTGGTTGACGTAAAGAGCTGTACGGTAGACGGCTCGCTGATAGGAAATGTTCTCAATGTAGAGGGGAGCGGGAAATTTTCCTGTCACAAGGAGATCATGAGCGACCAGGCCATCCTGACCAGATGGGAGGAGCAGTAAGCCTGAGCTGCGGTGAGTACAAAAGACCGGCGCAATTTTCTCAGGCAGGAGACTGATGAAAAAAAGAGGTGTTTCGTTCTTAGAAGCGGTAATCGCCATGGGCATACTGTCTCTGGTGATATTCTCGGCAGGCATACTGATACCGCTCGCGCAGACATACTCGTTCAAAAGCACGAACAGGACGACAGCCCTGACCCTGGCCAATAACATGATGGAGAAGATAAGAGCCATCAACTTCGAGGATGTCAACACGGAAACAGTGTATCGGGGCTCAATCAACCCGCCTGTGCCGGCCTTCAACGAAGGGATGTATTACAGGTATCCGCCTCACCCGTACCCTTCCACAGCTGTGGATATTTACTATCCCGGCCCGGGAAGCACTTCAATACTCTGCCATACTGTGGTATATACATTTGACGTCTCGGCTTCGCTCGACAGGGATAAAAAAGGCAACACGATGGAAAACCTGAAAAAAGTGGACGTAACTGTCCGATGGAACGAGCCCGGCAGGCTGACGGGAGATCTGAAGAGCTCGGTTACACTGTCTTCGAAGATCATAAAGAGGTAGCGATGAAGTCTGATCGAAGCCGAGCATTCACTCAACTGGAGCTGATAATGGCTCTAGGCGTCTTTTCGATCATCCTGCTCCTCTGCGCACACCTTTTCACGACATCGTGGCAGCGCTTCCACATACTGAACGTGGTGCAGGATGTGAAGATGAACGGGATCAGGGGGATGGAGAGATTTGCCGATGACTTCAACGAGACATCGACAAAATACATAATGAAGAAAGACGACAGCAGCGGCAACACGCTGTACGTATGCTTCCCTTCACGCAGAAAGGCCGACGGCTCAGTGGTGATAGACAAAAACAGCATAAGCACGATCTGGAGGACGTGGTTCATCTACTACCTCATTCCGGCGGCATCTGTCAGCAGCGGAAACCTCTCAGCAACGCTTGAAGATGGACCTGGAGGGAAAAAGGAGCCGCTTTACTACCTCGTCAGAAAGAGAAAGACCATACCTGACAGCCAGTCAGGAAACCCTTCGCTGGATGTGATAAATGACATCAACCCAGAGCTGGGAACGATGGCGCCAGTCAAGACAGATCCTTCGAAAGGGGCGGCCATGGGCGCGGAAGTCTGCGCAAGAAATGTCACATACTTCAAGGTCGAAACAGAGCACGGCGGGGGCACGGATACGTACAAAGCCACTCTGATCACATACGGGACCTATAACGGCAGGAAGTGCTCCTCCAAAGCAGAGCGGTCGTTCCTGATTCAGAACATCTGAGTACGGTCGCTCACGCCCTGCATGTATCCCGGCTGTCCGGACCTCTCGAAGGCTGCCCTGAGCCCTGCAGGCTCTCATCCCTGAAATCGGGCTTCTCGAACGATATCAGGTCGTGGACTCCCCCTTCCACCTGCGACGCATGCGAGACCACGACGAAGGTGGCCTTGCCGTGAAGCTCTTCTATGCTCCTCGAGCCGGCCTTCTGCATCGACTGCTTCAGGCACTGAACGAGGTGGCGGACGTAGCTCGAAAGAGGCCCCTTGTCTGAAACAGTTCCCTCGACGCCTTCTGCCGCCATCGCTGAGTTGGCAGAGAGCCCATACCTGTCTGCGCTGCCTTTCCTCATGGCTTTCAGCGAGCCCATGCCCCTGTAGGTCTTGACCCTGACTCCCCTGTTGTTGTAGAGATAGTATCCGGGACTCTCTTCGGTGCCGGCGAAGAGCGAGCCTATCATTACCGTGCTCGCTCCAAGGGCCAGGGCCTTTGCGACATCTCCTTCGTCGGCGATCCCTCCGTCGGCAATCACAGGGATACCGTGCCCCGCGGCGACCTTTGCGCACTCATAGACAGCCGAGCCCTGCGGCCTCCCGACACCTGTAACGACCTGGGTGATGCATATGGAGCCGGCGCCCATGCCGACCTTTATCGCGTCGGCGCCGCTCTTGATGAGCTGCAGAGTGGCCTCGGCAGTCACGACATTTCCAGGTATCACATCCACATGGCTGTAATTCTCCTTGATATGGCAGAGCATCCTGGAGTTGAATACTGTGTGGCCGTGGGCTCCATCGAGGACTATTCCATCCACTCCGGCCTTGACCAGCTCCCGGATCCTCTCCCTGTCCTCGTCGCGAGTCCCTGTCGCCGCAAAGACCCTGAGCTGCTTGTTCCTGTCTACGCATGAGTGGGGAAAGCTCTCGTGCTTCTCTATATCGGTTCTCGTGACGAGATACATAAGGTGTCCCTCTCCGTCCACTATGGGCAGAACTCCCTTGTGGCTGTTCAGCAGCAGCGCGTTGGCTGCAGACAGCGTGAGGGGCCAGGTAGCGGTGACGAGATGATCGCAGTCTATCATGCGCTCCCTGACAGGCAATTCCTTATGCAGTTTGTATGAATAGTCATTTTTCGTTATCATTCCCACCAGGACTCCCTGCGGAGTGCCAGTGTCGGTGACCGGGATCGTGCTGTAGCCCAGCGTCTCCTTGATCCTGACCACATCCTCTATCGTATGATCGGGAGACAGCGTGACAGGGCACTGCACGAAGCCGTTCTTGAAGCGCTTTACAGTCAGTATCTCCTCCACCTGCTCTTCTATCGTGTTGTTTCTGTGAATGACTCCGATTCCCCCCTCGAGGGCAAGCGCTATCGCGAGCCTGTGGTCGGTGACCGTATCCATCGCCGCGCTCACCACAGGGACGCCGACGTCGATCCTCGACGTGAACCTCGAGCTGACCTTGATCTCGCTCTGCGGGAAGTCGCAATATCCCGGAAGCATTCGGAGATCCTTGTATGTAAACTCCCGAGTGTTCAGAATTCTATCCATCATAATCTCTCCTTTCCGAGCTATATCCTCTCGCCGAAGATCGCCCTTCCGATCCTTATCATGTTCGAGCCCTCCAGGATGGCGAGCTCGAAATCGTCGGTCATCCCCATCGACAGGAAGCAGCTCTGCCAGTTCGGAATACCTTTCTCATCGATCCTCTCCGAAAGCCTTCGCATGTCGGCGAAGTAAGGCCTGCTCATCTCAGGGTCGTCCTCGAGCGGAGGAATTGTCATCAGTCCCTTTATGGACAGGCTCTGCATGCCGACAAGTGTTTCGAGCGCGCGATCTACTTCATCCGGCGCGAAGCCATGCTTGCTGGCCTCATCGCCATAATGTATCTGAAGAAGGATGTCGATCGTCCTGCCGAGCGCTTCGCCCCTGCTGTTTATTTTAGATGCCAGCTCGACTGAATCTACGCTCTGAATCATATCGAAGAGATCTATCACGAGGTTGGCCTTGTTTTTCTGAAGGTGCCCGATGAAGTGCCAGGTGACCGGCTTCTGCACCAGCGGCACCTTCTCCCGGGACTCCTGCACATAGCTCTCCCCGAAATCGGCGAGGCCCAGCGCCTGGGCGGCTTTGATCCTCTCGACTTCCACCTTCTTCGTCACTGCAACAACAGTAATATCGGAAGGGCTCTTACCTGCATCATTGCAGGCTTTCAGGAAACGCTCCGTGAAAACTGCATAGCTTCTCTCCAAACTCTTGATCGCGTCGTTAGTTTCTTCACTCATTTTCCTAATCCCCCGGCATATAAATCAAGAGGTGCAGACAGGCTTCTGCCTGCCGGCACCCCTTTATTGAATCAATATTATGCTGATTAGAGCCAGCTCATCAATGAATCTTCAGGTATCGAAGATGCCCCCGGCGCAGCTCCTGCTGCTGCCGCCGGCGGAGGCGCCTCAGCAGGAAGGCGGTACTCTGTGGGCCGATCGGCCTGCAGAATGGCATCTTCCTTGGAAATCAGCCCCGCCTCGAACAGAGAGGTCAGAGACGCTGTGAAAGTCTGCATGCCTTCCGTTCCGCCCTGGACCATCAGCGGGTAGATCTCCTGCATCCTGCCATCGTGTATCAGCGACGCGACCTGCGGAGTCATGACCAGCATCTCGACTGCAGGCACGCGGCCCTCTCCATCTACTCTGTTGAGCAGCCTCTGCGCAACTACTGCCCGCAGCGTCGTTGACAGCAGAGCTCTGAACTGCTTCTGCTGCTCGCCGTGGAATATGTCGATCATCCTCTCGACTGCCTGAAGCGCGCTCGGAGTATGAAGGGTCGCGAGCACCAGGCGCCCGCTCTCGGCGGCCAGCGCAGCCTGTATGATCGTTTCGGCGTCCTTCATCTCGCCGACCATTATGACATTTGCGTCTTCGCGCTGCGCGCTCTTGATCGCTCCTGCAAAAGAAATGGCGTCGACTCCGACCTCACGCTGTGTCACCAGGCTCAGCTTGTCGGCGTGGATAACTTCTATCGGATCCTCGATCGTAATTATGTGCATCTTGCGGTTGGCGTTTATGAAATCGATCATCGAGGCCAGGGTCACGGACTTCCCTGAGCCTGCAGGCCCTGTAACTATCACGAGGCCGCTGCCTATCGAGGCCAGCTTCTTGATGAAAGGCGGCAGGTTGAGCTCCTCGAGCGAAGGCACCTCGGTCTTTATCATCCTGAATGAGGCACTGACCGTTCCGCGCTGCAGAAAGGCATGCACCCTGAAGCGCGCCTCAGGTATCGTGTAGGCGAAGTCCAGTTCTTTCCTGTGAAGGAGCTGGCGGCGCTGGGGTTTACCCATCCCTGACAGCACGAGATACCTGCACTCCTTGTCAGAGAGGACCTGATTGCCGACAGGCACGAGATCTCCCTCGAGGCGCACAGTCGGTGGAGCGCCTTCCTTGATATGGAGATCAGAGGCCTGGTGCTTGATCATGACCTGCAGAAGGTCGTTCAGATCGAAGCCCAGATCGCCAATCTCAGGAAGCTCTTCAAACTCTTCGATCTTCGAATAGGCGTCATCGACGGGGGCGATGATCTTTCTGACCTTCTCTTCAATATCAGCGGCGAGCTTCGATGCCAGGTTGACCTTCTCGGAATTGCCCTCGGCTTTTTCGACAGCTTCCTTCATGCGCTGATCGAGCTCTGCATACTTTTCATTCGCAGCATGGAGCTGGCCGTCTATATGGCCGACTCTCAGAGACGCCTCTTCCATGCGCTTCGTGATGCCATCTGAGTCATCGAGCACCGACTGTATCCTGGTCTGGAGCTCTCCGAAGCTCTTCTGGTTGCTGTCGAGAGTCGCCTGGATATCGGTCTTTATCTTCTCGCCCATCTCCTCCTGCTTGTGCAGCAGCTCGTCGTACCGATCATCTATCTGGTTAAGCTCTTCTGTTATATCGTTGATATGGACTTCTATCGCCTCGAAGTGCTGGGTGTATTTGCCGTCCACTTCCTCGATGTCTTTCCTGAGGACGTCCAGCTCCTTCTTTACCTCTTCGTTGACGCTCTGCGACAGAGTCGCGAAGCGGTCTTCAACTGACTTGAACCTCCCTGTCAGCTCTGTCAGGTTCTCGCCGGCGCTCTCGCTGACCTTTTCGATGAGCGGCGCTATCTCGGCGAAATCCTTGTCGAGCCTCTCTTCAAGGGATTTCAGCTTCTGATCGAACTCTCCTTCGAGCGTGCTGAGCTGCTGCAGGCGGTTCTCCAGGTCCGGAGGGACCTGCCCGCCTTTCTCCACCGTTCCGCGGAGGGCGAGCATCTCTTCAGAGAGGTTCGCCAGGCCGTCCTTCAGCATCCCGAGATCTTCCAGCGTGCCTATGATCTCGTCGACGCGGGAGTTCATCTCTATCGTCTGCGTGTGCATAGATTCGACCTGCTCATCGGTGTTGGCGAGCTGCTCGGCGTGCTTCTGCACGAGATTGCGGAGAGATATCAAAAGCTCGCCGTCCTCTTCCTTCTGCTTGCTGAGCTGCTGAATCTCGCTCAGCAGAGACTCTCGCGTCTCCTCGAGCTTCCTTATCCTGGCGTTCCGCTCCTCGCTCTCTTCGACTATCTTGTCGAGCTTGGCCTCAGTATCGCTGAGCTTTTCGAGCTTCTCATCGACATCGTTCGCCAGCTCCTCGACATCCTTGTCTATGTCCTTGAACGACTCGACGAGCTTGCGTACCTTGTCCTCGGCGTCCTTTGCCTCCATCATGACCATGCCGAGCTTGCTGACCACGTCCTCGGTCTTCTTCTCGACGGTGACTATTCTCTGCACAAGCCGATCAGAGCCTTCAGCCGTAGCAGCCTCCTCATCGGAGCCTTCAGCGCCGCCCTCGTCCTGCTCAACTTCAGATTCATCCTCGTCATCAGATCTTCTTCTTCGTCTTCTCGTCATGACGCCTCCACACTCCTTATCAATGAATTAGAAAGTTTTGATGAATCAACTGGCTTCGCGGCGCATTCTCTGTTGTACGTTACCGGCTGCGAAGCGCAGGAAGGTCTCACTTTTCGATAGTAAATTCTGCCCCTGCGGCAAAAAACCTTCTGCCTTTTAAAAACAGAATGCCATTTCCCGCCTTACATGAACGATCAGAACTTCTTGATCATCCTCTTTCGCTCCTCTGAATATCCGCAGCGCTCGTAGAACCTGACGGCTCTCTCGTTTGAGGTGGTGACGCCCATTCCGAGATATTTGAGCCCCTGATCCTTCACGAAGGTTTCGGCCTCCTCCATCAGGGCCTTCCCGATCCCGCTCTTCCAGTGCTCCTCCTTGACAGAGAGGTCGAAGACCCACCCCTGCTTTTCTCCGGTGGAGGTCTCTATGTCTCCGCTCACGACGATCACATGGCCGATGAATCTCTTCTCGTCGTCCTCGGCTATGAATATCCCTATGTTGTCGTAGCGCTCGGCGTTCTTCAGCACTGCGAGATCGGTGCGCCTGAACTGCCTGATCTCATCCTGGGATGTGTCTCTGAATGGAGAGAGACTGTGAACCACCATCTCCACCGCAAGGTCAATCACCTTCTGAACATCATCTGCTGAAGTCGCTCTTCTGATCGTATAGTTCATTGCAGACATCCTCTTCCTGTCCGATGATTTCCGGCATGTTCTGCTGGAATGTGACTGGTTCCTGTAAAGCAGCGCTGCCCGATCTTGCTCTCAGGCAGCAGCAATGCTTCAGACTTGTCCTTGTTCGTGGGGAAACGGCGCAACACCTTCCATGGAAGGTCTGGAGAAAGAAGCATTGAGCAGAAACAAAAAACAGGATTTGAGGAACTCTGCGCATCATGGCACAGCTTTCCTCATCTTCCCTGTAGGTTCATTAAATGCAGGAGTTTCTTCCAATGGAGCACTGCCGCAGTGGCTCCGGCGCTAACAGTGGCAGGTAGAGCAGCTGTGCGAGCTGCAGCTCCCGCATCCGCCAGAAGAAGTCGAGCCTCTGAAAGTGGAAGATCCCTCGCTCCCGCGGCTTCCGGACGAGAAGGCGAAAGCCGAGAACTTCTTTTCGACATCTGCGCTTCCGCAGCAGGGACACTCGATCTTCTTCGCGCTTCCCGGTCTCACGAGCTCTTCAAAATCCTTATCACATTTGGAGCAGCAGAATTCATATATGGGCATGATTGATTCCTCCTGTCACTATTGAGCCACCCTGAAGATTCAGGGCCTGGTCGTCACTTCCTCCCCAATATAGAGATTTTCCATCAGGTAAAAAGGATTCAGGGCCGTAGCCCCGCTTCATCGCCTGAAGGTCCAGCTTTCGGTTTCGTATTTCTCCTCTTTGAGTCTCAGCGCCATCTCGAGCTCATCTCTTTCCGGCTGCACGCCGAGGCACCTGAAGCGCCCGCCGAAGGCTTTCGTTATCGCATCGACAAGCTCTCCCAGCTCAAACTTTCTGCCGAGCAGCTCTTCGAGGCCTGCAGGCAGATCCTCAGCCTGCACGATCCGCCCGTCACCGCTCCGGTCGCTGCGGCTCATCAGCGAGCCGATTCTCTCCCTGTCAACAGAGAGCGGGATCGAGCCGTGCTGCAGGATGACGCCTTCCCTTCTCATCTGCGCCGAGCCCACGGCCTTTCTTCCCTGCACGAGGATCTCGAACTGCGACGGAGCGGCGAAACAGTAAGGGTTTTCCCTGGCCGCTCCTGCAGCCTTCTCCTTCCTGTGAAAGACGGCTGCGACTCCCATCGACTCGAGGCCCTGCAGGATTCCCTCGTTGATCAGCCTGAACGTCTCCAGCACGCTTCCGGATCGCCCTTCCGGGGCTGGGATCACAACAGAGTATGTCAGCTCCCTGTCGTGCAGCACGGCTCTGCCTCCTGTGGGACGCCTGATTATATCGATTCCCTCTTCCCTGCATCGGGAGATGTTTATATCCCTGATCTTCTGGAAATAACCGAGGGAGAGACAGGAGGGAGTCCATCCATAGAACCTCAGCGCAGGAAGTGATCTGCCGCTTATGACCGATTGAAGCAGAGCCTCGTCGAGGGCCATGTTCCACGAGCCGCTCCGCTCCGCGTAATCGAGGACACGAAGGGATGTCATTTGAAAATGCGGTTTACCGAGATGGTGAGATGGGTTCCCTCGCCCGGCATGCTCTTTATATCGACGACATCTACGAGGTTCTTCATTATGAAGATTCCCCGGCCGCGCTCGCTGAAGAGATCCGGGTGCTCGTCGCCTTTCCCTTCCGGGTTAAAGCCCTTGCCATAGTCTATCACCTCTACTGTAAGAGCATCTTTCGAGATCGTGTAGAAGATGTCTATGCCCTTCTCGGAGACTCCGTGCTCTATCGCGTTGTCGCAGGCCTCTCCGACAGCCATTATTATATCGCTTACCTTTTCCTCGTCGTAGTTCAGGCGCCTTGCTATGGCCTCGGCCTGGGCTCTCACTATCGCGGCGAACTCCTCCCTGCAGGGGATCTTCAGATCGAGCCTGGAAGTGCTCTTCACCACTTCCTCCCATTTCAGAAGCGCGCTGTTCTGGGACTCTATCAGCCTGTCCCTGCTCGACAGATACATCTCCGATATCGCGATGCAGAAGTATACCACGAGGGTGTTGATCCTGCGCTCGAGCTTGAAGAAGTGCATTGGATCGACATACTCGTCGGTGAAGCAGCGCCTCAGATAGTCCCATATCTTGTTCCTGCAGATCCTTATCCCGTGCAGCAGATCGACCAGATCGAGCCTGTAGTGCACTCTCTTGGAGGCTATTCCTTCCTCGAAGCTTATCAAATCCTTCAGGAACTCGTCGTCCTGCAGGAAAGGCTCCTCCTGCTTCCTCATGTTCGATATTATGAAGTTGATCAGGCGCAGGATCGACTGTTCCGACTCATCCTTGGGCATTCCGCTGTCCTGGTATCCCTTTATCTCGCGGAAAGTCCTCTCGTTGACCTCGTGGGCCAGCCGCTCCTTGTTCTCATCAAGATAATCAGCTACACGTTCGAAAAACAACCTGTCAAACCTCTTTCAGATTATTCACCGCCGGCATCGCTCTCCGTCGGGGAGGACAGCATCGAGAGCGCTTCATCGCACTCTGCTTCGAGCAGCGGCCTCGGGTAGTTGTAGAGAGCTCTCCCTGGCCGCTCGTTGTAATAAGGCCTGTTGCAGCCGGGACAGCCCGATGTCTGGAAAGCTTCTCCATAGCCGGACAATCTCTTCAGCTCTTCCATATTTTCACAAAAGAACAATTTTCCCTTCTTGAAGGCATATTTTCCCTTCAGGCCTTCTCTGATGATGCGGTGGGCAAGCTGAATCCTTCTGTATGAAGCCATCTCCGGGCCGGGCCGGGCCGCCATCGCCGTGCCTCTAACAGGCGTGAAGGCGAAGAGCCCGACAGGGATTCTTTGCCCATACAGCAGTTCGAGCATCAAGACCATCTCTTCCTCTGTCTCGCCGAGCCCCGCAATAAGATGGGTGGCTATTTTGCCTGGATATTTTGCTGAAGCCCTGAAGAGCCTTTCGAGAGCGGACTTCCACCTGCCCTCCTTGACCCTGCGGTACAGCGAGCCTGTGGCGCAGTCAAGCGGAAGGCCTGTTACATCGACGCCCATGTCGAAGAGAGCGGACATCTCCCTATCCCTCAGGCAGTTGGATGCCACGCTGAGAGGAACTGCAGATTCCCTTCTGAGCCTTGACACATTGTCCTCGAGGAGCCGGAAAGCTCCCCGGCTGTTTATCACCTGCATGCAGGCCCGCTTCAGGATTCCATCCCGATGGGCCTGCGCGATCCTCGTGAAGACTTCTCCGGCTTCGAAGGGAGGCCATGTAACGCGCGAGAGCCTCTCAGCTCCGGCCATGCTTCTCCTCGCCTGTGCGCAGAACGCGCAGTTGAGCATGCAATGCCCTCCCACCATCAGGTGAGCCGTCGTGGGAGGGACGTTACAGACTGCGGCTGAGAGTCCCAGAACAGATGCGGTGCCGATTGATACACCTATCACAGCACGCAGCACTCCTCTTCCATATCGTATATCATCCCATGCCCTTCCAGATGAGCCCTGAACGCCGCAGACGGCATCACCACTCTGCTGAAATGATATTTCAGAGCCAGCATCTCGAGCTTTAATCCATAATCCCTGGCAGGCCTCATGCAGCCCAGTGACATCTCGGCATCGGGAAAGAGGCTCCTGGCATGACAGAACAGGTCTTCCACATCGCTGAGGGACGGCGGCTGGCAGTCCTGATATCGCGTCCCCCTGGTCGGCTTCAGCACCAGGAAGACTATCTTCGCCGGGTTCATCGCGGCAAGGGCTCCGAGGGCTTCCTTCTCGCCTCTTATCTCTCCTCCGAGAAGGCCGGCCGTGATGTGGGGGACGACCTCGAACCTGCCGCTCAGCATCTCGAGGGTCTTCACATATTCGGCTCCGCTGGCTTTCACGCCGTATACCTCTTCTATCGTGTAATCGTCAGTCAGGAAGTCGAAGGAGATTACATCGGCGAGGCCGGCGAGCCTGCAGGCCATCTCTTCCGGTATCAGCCCTGTGTGGAGGTTGAGGCGCCATCCCCATTCCTTCAGAGTCCGGAGCAGCCCGGTGTGCTCCTCTAAGGGAACCCAGTGCCTGTCGTTCATTCCTCCGCTCACCAGGGCGCTCCTGTATTTTCTGGGGCCGCGCCGCAGCACCTCGTCAGGGCTCTCCATGAAACGGAGATAGTGCTTCCCGCAGTGCGCGCAGTTTATTGAGCATAGGCCGCCTGTGACCGAGATGGTTCTTGTGAGCCGTGGTATGATAAGCTTCATGGCATTTCTATAATTTCAATGTAACGGTGCTGTTAGGAAGGATGGAATTGTGGAACTATGGAAGAATGGGTTCCCGAGAAGCAAAGAAGAAGGTTAAGGCATAATCCTGATGCTTTCTTACTTATTGATCCCATCATTCCAACCTTCCAGCATTCCCCCCCATACGGGGGCAGGCAATTGAGAGCGCAGCGAGCTGAGTTTGTATGAGGGGCGGGGATGACCCGCCCCTCTATTTCTCTAGGCGTTTGGATCCCAGCGAAGAACGGGTTTCCTCGCCGCGACTACATCGTCGAGGCGCTTGACAGGCATCTTGTGAGGCGCGTCGTGAACGACTGCGGGCTCGCTGAGGATCTCCTCCCTGATGCAGATCAGAGCCTGCACGAAGTCGTCGAGCATCTCTTTGCTCTCCGTCTCTGTCGGCTCGATCATCATGGCCTCTTCCACGATAAGCGGGAAGTATATGGTCGGGGCGTGGAAGCCATAGTCCAGAAGGCGCTTCGCCACGTCGAGGGTGTGAATCCCTTCGCTCTTCCAGTCCTTTATGGACAGCACGAACTCGTGCATGCACGTCCTGTCGTACGGCAGATGGAAGCTCTTCGACAGGGCCTTCATCAGATAGTTGGCGTTCAGCACCGATAGGTGGGCCACGTCGAGCAGCCCTTCCCTTCCGAGCGATATTATGTAAGTGAAGGCTTTCACGAGCACGAGGAAGTTGCCGTAGAAGGCTCTCATCCTTCCGATCGACAGAGGCTCATCGAAGTGAAGGCTGTAGCTCTTCTTCGACTCGTCATAGTTCACCAGCGGCACAGGCAGGAACTTCACCAGCTCGCCTCTCGCCCCGACGGGGCCTGCGCCCGGACCTCCGCCGCCGTGAGGCGTCGAGAAGGTCTTGTGCGGATTGATGTGCATGATGTCGAAGCCCATGTCTCCCGGCCGCACTTTCCCGAGCGTGGCGTTAAGGTTGGCGCCGTCGTAGTAAAGCAGGCTGCCTTTGCCGTGGACCATCTCGGAGATCTTCAGTATATCCACTTCGAAGAGCCCGAGCGTGTTGGGGTTTGTCATCATCAGGCAGGCCACGTCATCTGTCAGCAGCCTCTCCAGGTCCGCGAGGTCCACATTCCCTTTATCGTTGGATTTGACCTGCACCACGCTGAAGCCGGCCATGGCGGCGCTTGCAGGGTTGGTGCCGTGCGCGGAATCAGGAACGAGTATTATCGAGCGCTTTTCTTTCCTGTGATTGAAATAAGCCTTGGTCATCATCAGAGCAGTAAGCTCGCCGTGCGCACCTGCGGCCGGCTGAAGTGTGAAGCGATCCATGGCGGTAAGCTCGCAGAAGAACCGCTCGAGTTGATGCAGGAGCTCGAGCGCGCCCTGCACCGAGCCCTCGCTCTGATAGGGATGCAGCTCTGCAAAGCCGGGCAGGGCCGCCATATCTTCGTTTATCTTCGGGTTGTATTTCATCGTGCAGGAGCCCAGCGGGTAGAAGTGCGAATCCACGCTGAAGTTTTTCTGCGAGAGCTTCGTGTAATGGCGCACCACATCGAGCTCCGACACTTCAGGGAGCGGCTTCCCCTCCTCGTCTATCATATCGCCGGGCATTAAATCGGCAAGGGGAGCGTCGGGGACATCGAGCTTCGGAAGCGAATATCCCGTCCTCCCCGGTGAGCTTTTTTCAAATATCAGCATGTCAGATTGATTCTCCTTTCATCGTGATTCAGCCTCATTACACAACTGCCGGCGCAGACAGCTCTGACAGCGCTCCGGCGAGACGGTCCATCTCTTCCCTGGCTGTCATCTCCGTCACGCAGACGAGCAGGCAGTCTTTCATATCCGGGTATAATCTTCCCAGATCAACGCCTGCCGCAATACCCTTCCCGTCGAGCTCAGCAATGAGCCGCGAAGCGTCATGAGGGCACTGGATCACGAATTCGTTGAAGAACGGCGATTTAAACTTTCTGGAGAAGCCCTTGATCCCTGATATCTTCTCCGCGGCATAATGGGCCTTTTTGATATTCTGCTCAGCCACTTCCCTGAGGCCCTTCCTGCCGATCAATGAGAGGTGCACAGTAGCCGCGAGCGCGCAGAGCGCCTCGTTGCTGCATATGTTTGAAGAGGCCTTGTCCCTTCTTATGTGCTGCTCTCTCGCCTGAAGGGTAAGCACGAAGCCTTCCTGGCCGTCTTTATCCACGGTCTTGCCGCAGAGCCTTCCAGGGATCCGTCTCATGTATCTGCCCTGCGTGGCCATGAAGCCGAGAAGCGGGCCTCCGAATCCGCGCGGGATGCCGAATGACTGACATTCACCGACCACGATGTCTATTCCAAGCTTTCCAGGGGCCTTCAGGAGGCCGAGTGAATAAGGCTCGGCCACTGCCAGAACCGAGATGGCCCCTGCGCTCTTCGCAATGGCCGCTATCTCCTGAACAGGCTCGAGAGCGCCGAAGAAGTTCGGATTCTGGACTATCACCGCAGCGGTGGTCTTGTCCACGAGCGATTTGAGGCTCTCGATGTCCACTGTCCCGTCTTTGTGAGGGAGAGGCACTATCTCGGCTCTTTCCCCTGTGCCCAGATATGTGGACAGCACTTCCCTGTACTCGGGATGCAGCGACTGCGACACGATGAGCTTCTTCCGCCTCGTCTCGCCCATGGCGAGCGTGGCGGCCTCCGCCACTGCAGTGGAACCGTCATACAGCGATGCGTTGGCGACTTCCATGCCTGTAAGAAGGCACATGAAGCTCTGAAACTCGAATATTGCCTGCAATGTGCCCTGGCTTGCCTCTGCCTGGTATGGAGTGTACGCCGTATAGAACTCCGAGCGCGATGTGATCGTCTTTACAGCGCTGGGAATGAAATGCCTGTAAGATCCCGCTCCAAGGAACGAGCTGCTGTACTTGACATTTTTCCCTGCCAGCTCCTCGCAGCGCTTCCTGACTTCCATCTCGGCGAGAGGCGGGGGCAGTTTCATTTCCTTGTTGCACAGCGCGTCGCACGGGATATCGGCAAAGAGATCGTGCAGCGACGATTTCTCAAGAAAGGAGAGCATCGCCGCAATATCAGCTTCAGTATGAGGCGTGTACTTCATCAGGCATCCTCTCCTATCATGGCCATGTAATCCTTGTAGCTGAGCAGATCACTCATGTCATCCGGCGAAGAGATCTTTATCTTGAGTATCCAGCCTTCCCCGTAAGGGTCCTTGTTCAGGTTCTCAGGATGGAAGTCAGCGTTCTCCTCGCCTCCGATCCTGTCCATGACAGCCGGGTTCAGCTCGACGATCTCCCCTCCGACAGGGGTGAACAGATCGGATACGGTCTTGACAGACTCGATCGTGCCTACCCTGGCCATCTTGTCAAAGGTATCGCCCACTTCGGGGAGCTCCAGGTATGTAATCTCTCCGAGCTGCTCCTGGGCATAGTGGGTTATGCCTATCGTGGCTATATCCCCTTCGAGAGCCACCCATTCGTGCTCCTTTGAATAATGCATATCTTCCCGCTTCATATTGTGCTCCTTTCTGAAATGAGATGTTTTATTATATTAACTCTGTATGTCGGACTGGATAAGCAGACGGCAGTCCGCCGCCGCGCGTTCAGTTCTCTCTATGGGGAACCAACTGGTTCTCTATTCTACAGAGGACTTTACCATACCTTCGAAGAGCGCTGACTGCGAAGTTACGAGTGAAGGGAGAGCAATTCAATCTGTCAGGAGGTAATGCGTGAAAGGCGCCGGAAACAAGGCACGCTGATGCAGAGCGGGCGGAATGCTTCAAGACATCTCGCAATCTGAGAAAGAAATCAGCTGCGGAAATTCAGAACCGTGCCTTATATTGAATTGCCGAGCCTCCGCCGCTTGTCACCTTGACTTCACTTATCTCGGCATAGGCATCCCCCCACAGGCGGAAGCCAATCTGCCCTGCAGGATAAAGGTTCTGGATATCTGTGGCATCGAGAACTTTTATATTGTCTATGTACACGGTGAACCTGCTATCCGCCAGGTCAATGCGGACTTTTCTCTCCGCATTGTACCACCAGGCCAGTGAGCCGGCAAACGGCGTGGTATTGCGGCTTACGACGGCAAATGGAGGCTCCTCCTTCCCATTGACGACTTTTCTTATAAGAAAAGATCCGCCCTGGCTTGCATCATAGTCCGGATCGCACTGAAAAACATAACTGTTGAGCGGAGATGTGCCTGCAGTTCTGAAGTAGATCCCATACCCCAGGCTGCCGCTTGCTCTTTTGCTGCGGAGCGTCACATTGAAGTTGATCGAGCAGTCCTTCCACTCTTTCGAACCTGTAAATGTTCTGTGCTCATCGGTGTTATTTGCCGGATTTCCGACGTGAAAAATACCGTTTGTCACTCTGAAGTTCTTGCCCAGGTAGTCTGACCAGTTGTCAGGAAATGTTCCGTTTCTGGGGAAATCATCATAAAACAGCTCGCTCGACACAAGGATTATCGCCTCGCTTGTATAGACTGAACCGCCGAACTTTCCTGTCGAGACGAGGTGCGCGCTGTCTGCAGGGACGGAAGTCGAGCTCCATCCGCTGACTGATTGCGAGCCTGCTATATTGTTGGTGGAGTAAGGGGCCGCCTTTTTTGAGCTGTCAAATGTCATTGAGTATGTCGCGCCGTTTCCAGGCAGCGCGACATTGTCAAAGCCCTTGTTCCAGGCCTGGTTTTTCTTCAGCTGGTACACGGCATCTTCAATGCCTGCGATAGAAGCCTGCTCGGCTATCAGAAGGTTTTCGCCCCTCTGGATCCCTGTTTTCATCGACACGTATACTCTGACAAGAAGGGTTGCAAAAGTGAACAGCGCGACAATGCCCACTATTGTCAAAAGAAGTATGAAAGCTCTTCTGCGTCTCGATTTCACCGGAGCCTGCTCCCTGCAGTCAATCATATGCATAGATCGTAAAGCTCCTGGACTGCCTGTCCAGTCTGCCGTTCTGATTCTTAAGCTCTGTCTCTATGAACAGACTTGCCGCGCTTTCGCCTCCCGCTGAAGGCACAAGCTTTATTGATCTGATGGAGGCGGCAATCCTTCTCCCTGAGCCATCCATCTCCTTCTGAAGCTCAGCAGTGGTCTGAGGTCGAAGCATGGCGGGATCAGATGCAAAATCTACAAATCTTTCCTTTCTCATGAGCTTTGATGTCCCGGGAGCTATGTAATAGATCACATATGCCTGCCAGTTCGGCGCGCCATCTGATTTGAGCGAATATCTTCCATTTCTGTCCCTGGCTGATATAAGGCTGAAGGCCTGCAGATTTCCGGTAGAGCCGTCGCAGAGGTATTTTCTGCTGCAGGACTTGACATCACCGGAGATCTTCCACGATGAAACCATCAGGTCCAGCCCTGACCCGGATCTGTCAGATACGGCCTGAAATGTCTTCTTCGAGCATACGATCATTTCAATGATGATCCCGGATATCATGCCTATGATGAACATGACTATCAGAAGCTCCATTATCGTGAAAGCGCTCGAGATTTTTTTTCTTTTCATAATCCGCCCTGGAACAGGGATCTATTTTGTCAGATCGACCATGATCGTCTGCATGACGAGCTTTCTGCCGCCTCCTGATTCAGTCCATGTCACGGTTACTGTGACGAGCTTCCTGTCGGTATCCTGGCTGGTTATGTCAGTCTTATAGTTGAACGACTGGCTGAACGGCTTCCCGTCATTCAAACCGTTGTACATGAACGTGCCGCTTGACGCTGCGGCTTTGGAGAACCCGGCCTTCCTCACCTCATCGATGACGCTTCTCGCGTAGCAGGCCGCGTTGATGCGGTTATCTGTCTGAGCCGCCGCCCTGCCTGTCGCGGGAATCACTTTCAGCACCGCGAAGACGGAAATGGAGATTATGAATATTGAAACAAGGCATTCCATCAGTGTGGCGCCTCGCCTGCCTTCAGCCTTCAAGTGGTCCTCCATTCTATCCAAGGGTCTGAACAAGGTTGAACAGCGGCATTGCAAGGGCGAAGATCAGCACAGCGACAAAAACCCCTACGACGAGTATGACCAGAGGCTCCATCATGCCCATCAGGGCTTTGATCATCACGTCAACTTCTCCCTCGTAATAAACCGCCACTTCCTCGAGCATCGTTTCAAGCGTTCCCGACTCTTCACCGCTGGAAATCATGCTGATCGACATGCTCGTGAAGATGTCGCTTTCGCGCAGCGGCTTTGAAATAGGCTCCCCTTCCTTGACATTTTCGAGAGCGTTCAGCACGACGTTTTCGACGACCTTGTTGTCTATGCTCGCGCTTACCAGCTCAAGCGACTTGATTATCGGGACCCCGCTCGAATACAGCGTTCCGAGCGTCCTGCAGAAATTGGTTATCGCTATCTGTTTCAGCATGACCCCGACGAGCGGAATTTTCAATACCATCGCATCAAACAGGTACGCGCCCCTTTCAGTTTTGAGAAAATACCGGGCGCCATATACAATGCCTGCCGCCATAATGATAAAGACATACCAGTATCTGGTTATGAAATCCGCTGTGCTCATGAACAGAACTGTCAATGCAGGGAGCTTCGTGTTCAGCCCCGCGTAGATCTCGGTGAACTGCTTCGTGCCGAAAAGAAATATGAAAAAGCACATCGCAAATGCCACCACAAGTATTGTCACAGGGTAGGACATCGCCGCCTTTATCTTCTTCTTTATGCTCTCAGCATTATCGAGATGGACGGAAAGGCGCGTGAGAATAAGCGGCAGCTGCCCGCTTGCCTCTCCCGCCGCAACAAGCGACACGTAGAGCTTTGAGAACTCCCCGGGATATCCCCTGAGCAGCTCTGACAGGGGCTTTCCCTGTGATATTCCCTTGGAAATGCTTCGCAGCATCTTCTTCAACGACGTGTTTTTCGCGTCATTGGCCATTATGTCAATCGATTTGACGATGGACACCCCTGATTTCAGCATTGTCGAAAGCTGTTTCGTGAAAATCATTATGTCCTGTGTTTTTATGGACTCCCTGAAGAGAGTGACAGGCTCCTTCTCCTCCACAAGCTCAATCAGCGTATACTGAAGGCAGAGTGTCTCCAGCGCCTGGACCCTGTTTTCCAGTTCTATCTCGCCTGCCAGGATACTGTCTTCTTCATCCAGATATTTGAAATTGAATTTCGGCATTGCACTTACCTCATTGAATCTGATCGACAGAGTGATGAATAATTTTAATACTCTGGCCTTTTATACGCAGTGGCTGGGCAGGAAGGATATTGCGGTGATTTTTAGAATTTCCAGGTATTGCTGATAACTTGCCATTCATCTTGCAGAGAAGCAGACCCGCAATATTAATTATACATCAAATTTCGCAGTATTTGTCAGTTCGTTCGATAAGCAATTTTCTTTCTGAAGACGGGCGGTATTCTTATCAATTGAAAGAAGGCCTGCGATGCCGGTTGTGAAGAATCACCTGGGGCTCGATATCGGGACTTACAGCATCAAACTGGCTGTCTGCGCTCAGAACAGAAAAGATATCGAGAACCTGTCGGAGATAGAGCTATTTCCCGAAAAAAAGTTCATGGATCAGAATCCGGACGAACAGAAGATACAGAACAAAGTATCCACGATCCTGTCAGAGCACCTTCCATCAAACTCGAGATCGCCAAACTCCCTGAACATATGCGTGCAGGGCGACGGAGCGATAAGCGGCTACGCGGAGCTTCCGAAGCTGAAGCCCGAGCAGGAAGATCTTGCAGTGAAGTCAATTGCGAGAAAGTGCATACCCTATACTCTCGAAGAGGCAGTCATCACATACAGGGCAGTCCCGCCCCTGAGCGGCAACAGGGACAAAACGGGAGTCTTCTTCATCTCCGTAAGCAGGGAGAACCTCGACAGCTATCGTCACATCCTGAAGGAATGCGGATTCAGCGCCGACAGCTTCATCATATCGTCCATCGCTCTCGTCAATTCACATTCCATGAACTATGAAAAGAATCCGGATAAATTCTCCGTGCTGGTGAGCTGCGGAAACATGCAGACGACAGTCGTTTTCATTAGAAATGGATTTCCCTATTTCATGAGAAATTTTGCCATAGCAGGAGCCAATTTCACCTATGCTTTCCAGATGGGCCTGCAGCTGACGTGGCAGGAGGCGCAGAAGCAGAAGTCCGAGTATGATGTGATGACAAAAGAGGTGTTCTTCGAGCCTGTGCTCGCGCGGTGGCTCGAACAGATAAAGAAATCCATCGACGGATTCAGGAATATGAACAGGTCCTGTTCGCCTGAGATCGATACGATATATCTGGCTGGAGGCTCATCCCGCATGAAGGGCCTCGACAGCAGGATCACCGAGTTAACCGGAACTGACGTCATTGTGGAAACCTGGAAGAACCTGAAGAGGCGATCCGTATCGGATGAGAAAAAAATATGCGTATACAACGCATCGCTGGGAGCGATTCTGGAGACCTGATTATACTCACCAGCATAATTAGCGACCACAGCTAAAGCTGTGGTCGTTAATATAAAAACGGCAGGCAGGGAGAGAGCGATAGGCCTGACAGGCTCTGCCTGATTGCCGCTCCTGAAGGAGGAAGTTATGGGAACGTGGCTTGAAAGCATGAGAGGCGATGTAGATCCCCAGGTCTGGCAGAAAGTAACTGCATTTGCAGGCACAAAAAACGATCCGGCCGATTTCATGCTGAAAGGCGGCTATATAAAGCCTGAGCAGGTGCTTTCGTCTCTGTCAAAGTTCTACGACATGCCCTCGATGTTTCTCAACCAGTTCACAGTTTCCGAAGCAGCCATAGAGAAGATACCGGAGAGTGTGGCCAGACGGTTCTGCCTGATGCCGCTTTTCATAATCAAGGACAGGATTTTTGTCGCAGTCGCCGAGCCAGGCAACATAACCGCAGAAGACTTCATACTGCAGCAGACAAAGCTCACCATGCAGGAAATCGTCACGACGAGGGAAAACGTCGAAAGCGCCATAAACAGATATTATCTGGCCGGCTCGAAATCTGCCGAAGCGATGAAGTCATTTTCAGGCCCGCCCCCAAAGGCCGTCGAAACTAAAACGGACACAAAGGCCGCCAGGCCGCCGGAGATCAGGACCTCTGATGGCGACGCTCCTTCAATCAGGCTCGTCGATCATATTCTGACAACGGGAATCAGGCTGGGAGCAAGCGATATTCATCTGGAGCCTTATGAGGATACAGTGGAGCTGAGATACCGGATAGACGGCATCCTCCGAAACTATCCGGCTCCTCCTCCCGATATCGTGAGGGCTGTGACATCCAGGATAAAAATCATCTCAGAGATGGATGTGGCCGAAAAGAGGCTCCCCCAGGACGGAAGATCGACCTTTGAAGTGGACGGGAAGAAATTTGATCTGCGGGTCTCGATGATTCCGAATCTGTACGGCGAGTCTGTGGTAATCCGCGTTCTCACTTCCGGATCGAATATAAAGGAGCTGGATGATCTCGGCTTTTCGCCTCATATGCTCGGGAAATACAAGAAGATGATATCGAGACCGCACGGCGTGATACTGGTGACCGGACCTACAGGCTCAGGGAAGTCCACGACTCTTTACGCCACATTGAGAAATATACTGTCGCCTGAAAAAAAGATTCTCACCCTTGAAGATCCAGTAGAATCGAAGATCAAGGGAGTCATGCAGTTTCAGATGCACTCCCAGATTGGCTTTACCTTTGCAAGCTGCCTCAGGGCGGTGCTCAGGCATGACCCTGAAATAGTTCTCGTCGGAGAGATTCGTGACAGGGAAACTGCGGAGATCGCCATCCGGGCCTCCCTGACAGGGCATATGCTCTTCAGCACGCTCCATACGAACGATTCAGCCTCAGCGCCTACGAGACTGATCGACATGGGAGTTCCGGGCTATCTCGTCATGACATCTCTCATCGGGGTTCTGGCCCAGAGACTGATACGGAGGCTCTGCTCAAAATGCAGGGAGCCGCTGGCGGTTGAAAAGAAGCACCTGGACATACTCGGCCTGAAAGAGCTGCCGAAAGATGCGACGCCGTATAAGCCTGTCGGCTGCGGAAGCTGTGAAAACTCCGGCTATAAGGGACGTGTCGCAATATATGAGCTTCTCGAGATAGCGCCTGAGATGAGAAGGCTGTCAGACATCGACATGACCTCAGACAACATTCAGCGTATCGCCGAGAAAGGCGACTTTACGCCTCTTCGCCAGAGCGGCATCGAGAACTGGCTGGCAGGGAATACGGGAATCGATGAGATAGTCAAGCTGACTGTGGAATGACCGGACTGATGAGTAGTGAATGAGGGAGTTACAATGAAAAAGCTTTACTGCGCAGACGACGATCCCAACATACTGGACATTTACAGGCTCACCTTCTCAAAGCTGGAAGACGTGGAAGCCAGATTCTTCGATAACGGTCTGGATATCTACCGGGAAGTCCAGGTAGACAAGCCTGACGTGATAATAAGCGACATCATCCTCCCCAGGATGGAGGGGTTGACCTTGAGCATGCTCCTGAAGAGGGACGAGAAATACAGGGACATCAAAATCCTCATCGCATCCTCGGTCATCGACCCTGATATAGATGAGCAGGTCAAGAGCGTCGGCGCCGACGGGTTTATAAAGAAACCGTTCAGACCGCAGGAGATAAGGGAAAAGGCGAGAGTGATTCTCGGAATATAACACCTTCAGTACAAGGAGAGATCGTCATGGAAAACCGCCCGCTGCCCACCTCGTTTGCTCCGGCAGAGAGACTGAAAGGGGAAGAGCTGCAGAAGCAGGTGGATCTGATAAAGAAAAACCCGATCGTACAGCAGATTCTTGACATCGTTCCGGGCTTTACGGTGATTTTGAACGAGTTCAGGCAGATAGTCTTCATCAACAGGCCTTTCATGGATTTTCTGGGCCTGAAGGGCGACAGGCAGGCCTTCGGCCTCAGGCCGGGAGAAGTCCTGGCCTGCGCTCACTCCGATGAATCAGAAGGCGGCTGCGGCACGACCGAATTCTGCCAGGTCTGCGCCGCTGTCGGCACGATTCTGGCGAGCCAGAAAGGTGAGCACTGCAGGAGCGAATGCCAGATCATGCAGAAATCCGGCAACGCCCTCGACCTCAACGTGTCCGGCGCCCCTTTCGAGCTGCAGGGACAGAAATTCACGTTCTTTTCGATCCTCGATGCAAGCGCCGAGAAGCGAAGAAAGAACATGGAGAGGATCTTCTTCCACGACGTGCTGAATACAACGGGAGGACTTTATGGCTTCGCAGATCTCCTCTGTGAATCGATGCCTGAATCGGATGAAACCAGAAAATTCGCAGACCGCATATTCAGCCTCACCGGAAATGTGATCGAAGAGATTGAATCCCAGAAGGCGATCTCGGCTGCGGAAAACATGGAGCTCATGGTGAAAAAGGAAGAGGCCGATTCACTTGGCCTGCTCAAAGAGCTCGCCGAGCTGTACAAAAGCCACATAGTCGCCCATAACAGGCACATAGTCATAGCGCCTGATTCAGAGCCGGTAAAGTTCAAGACCGACAGGCCGCTCATCAGGAGAGTTCTCGGGAATATGATCAAGAACGCTCTCGAGGCGACGAAGGAGAATCATAAAATCCTGATCCTGTGCTATTCAAACAACGACAGGGTGGTTTTCAAAGTCCACAACGACGGGTATATGCCGCGGGAAGTGCAACTGCAGATATTCAAGCGCTCCTTCTCCACCAAGGGCAAGGGAAGAGGCCTGGGCACGTTCAGCATCAAGCTCCTCACAGAGCGCTATCTGCACGGGAAAGCCTCTTTTAAAACCTCGGAGTATGAAGGAACAGACTTTATCGTGGAATTACCCCTCGACTTCTGACGCAATCTGAAGACAGATCAGGGTTGTGTTTTCGTCACGCGGCTCTGTCAGAGCGGATGGATGCCTGACGGCTTTCTCACAGATGTCGCGAAAAACCCTCCGCAGCACTCTCTTTTGCTGCACTGCCCGCATTCAGGCGCGAAAGTCTTCTTCCAGTCCGAGATGCTGTCCCTCGCGAAGGGGCGGAACCTCTCTGAGAGCAGGCATTGAGGGAGGTTGTATATCGACACGTTCATCGCGCGCCTGTGAAGAAAGAGGACTGCTTTTTCCAGCTCCTCCCTGTATTCGGCAGGCTCTACCCACACACTGTCCAGATTTTTACAGGCGGCTCCAGAGGTCTCCATGGCCATGAAAGTCACGTGGACTGCAAAAGGCAGATTCCAGAAGATGAAGTGGGCGAGATCGAGAAGGCGCGCTGCGTTCTGCCTCACTATAACGACGCGGATCTCTATCAGGCGGCTGTACCGCACCAGGTTGTGTATCCCCCGGATGGTCTCGCGGAATGAGCCTTTCGCTCCGGTGATGATGTCGTGCTGAATATCGTTGTCGGCAAACAGGGGGATGCAGAACAGCACGCCGCCGGGAGCTGCTTCGGCGACCTTTGTCGCCACATCGAAATCTGCAAAGCGCCTGCCGTTTGTCAGCATCTGTATGGCAGCACCGGGGAAGCGGCTGCCGCATATCTCGAGGACATCGATAAGCCCGTCGAGGACCAGCGTGGGTTCGCCGCCTGTGATGCCGAAGGCCGGAGGTTCTTTGACCCTGAGGAGCTGCAGCATCCTCTTAGTCTCTTCATCGTGATGGCGCGGGCTGTCTCCCTGGGTCTGCGGGCACATGATGCACCTGGAGTTGCAGAAATCTGTCATGAAGACCGGATTGTGGCGCGATGCAATCTCCCACAGCAGGCTGAGCCGCCCGTCAGGAGTTATCCTGACTATATCGCCTTCCTTCAGCGACGAGAGAAATTCCACAGGCACGCCGTACAGGCCCTGCGCTTTCCCATCTCCGGAGCTCTCCGGAGAAGAGGAGATGCAGAACCCCTCGCCAGGCCTGCTGTCTGCACTGCACAGCAGAGCCGTGTCGTCCCTTTCCTTCCTGTGGCTCTTAAGGGAGAGCGTGACGCGCCGCACCTGCGGAGCGTCAATTCCCCGCGGTATTCCCTTTGTCTCTTTCATCAGGCGTACACCTCAGGCCTTCTCTCTGAATCCACGACCAGAACACGTCAATGACCTTCTCATCGTCTTCGATGAGCTTTTCGAACAGATAATCCAGGATCCCCATGTTTTTTGCGCAGAACTCGCTCTCAGGCCTCCTCCCCCTTATGTCTCCGCACTCCACGTAGTAGCGGACAGGGTCGGCGCCGCAATATGGCTGGTACACGCACCCGGCGCACAGAGGCATCATCTCCACGCAGCTCTCGCGGACTATTTCATGAAGCACCGGGCCGCCGAAGATCTCCCGGTGGCTGTTGTGAAGCACATTTCCCATCAGGAAGCGCCTGTCGCCCATCCTGGCGAGCATGCGCCCCTCGTCGGCGGGATAGACCTCGCCGTTGTAATCGTATACTGCGCCGCTGATCCCCGCCCCTGCCGGAGACTGAAGGTCCACGAAGCCTGTCGAGAACGGCGTCAGAATCCTCATCAGCAGAAACTCGGCATACAATTCTGAAAAGTAAGTGCCTTTCAGGTTCAGCTCGATTATGTATTCAAGCGCGTCTCTGTAAGCCGCCACGAACTCCGACGCCGAATATCCCAGGTTTTGCCTGTTCGTCACAGCAAATCCGTAAGGATTCAGCGCTCTCAGGAATATGCTCCTGAAGCCCATGTCCATATAGTGGTCTATTATCTCCCGGAGGTTGCCGATGTTGCTCTTCGTAATCGTCAGAAGAGCGCTGCAAGCGTAGCGGCCTGTCTTCTTCCTGTAGAACTGCAGGTTTTTGACGAAGCGGTCGTAGCTGCTGCCTCCGTCCCGGCTCTTCCTGTGAAGGTCGTGGAATCTCTTCGGGCCGTCGAGCGATGTGGAGAAAAAAACCTTGTTGTCGCGGCAGAATCTGGCCCATTTCTCTTCGGCCTTCAGCAGGTTCGAGCATATTACGAACTCGAGCTGCTTTTTGGCTGCCCTGTTGACATTGATGGCCTTCTTCACGATAAACTCTATCACCGGCCAGTTCAGCGTGGGCTCTCCTCCCTGGAACTCTATCTTTATTCCCGGCGATGGCGAGCCGAAGATCACATCCACCACCTTGTCTGCCACTTCAACGGTCATGTCCATGTTCTTCGCGCCGGGATCGGAGCTCGAGGCCTGGCAGTAGTCGCATATGCAGCTGCAGCGGGCAGTCGTGACAACCATGTGAAGCGCCGTGAAGTCGCGCATATATGCCCTTTTAGAGCGCATCTTCGTGGCAAGAAGATCGATTGACAGATCGAGATCGCCGTCTGCGACGATGTGCCTTCCCTTCAGGTGGTAATAAAGATCGCCGAGATCTTCCGCAGCGCGCGCTTTCAGAAGCTTTGAAAAATCATCTTCGCTGAGAAGTGTGTACTCGCCGCTCAGATTTACGAGAAGGACCCTTTCCCTGTCCAGATGCCTGAAGTGAAAGGGAAGGAGTGTCAGGGAGCCGTCATTTTGTTTTTTCATTATCGCTTTTCTGCTCTTCGATCGGGAGGAAGGCGTGCTGATATATGATTTCACGGAGAGACCCGGTTCGTCTGGAGATGTCGAGGCGCACCTGCTCCTCGAGGATGCCGTTCAAAAGCCCGTGAGCCGCTTTTTCCGCACCGGGGCCGTTTTGCTGTGATTCCCTGCATTTGAGAGTCACGGCGAAATTGCCTTCGGCGGCCGGCTCAATTCTGATGTAGAATAATTCATTGAGGCGGTGTGCTGCCGCGAAGACCGCCTCCTTCTCATACAGCCCGGAGGAAATCTCTATGCGATATTCGCCATCCTCCAGTTTCTCAACCATTCCCATTGCCTGAGACTCCTTTAAAGCCCCTGCCTCTCAAGGAGAGACAGGGGCCTGCTGAACATACAGATTGATAAAATTATTTCGTTACCAGCCGCTCCAGTGCGAGCCGTGAGAGCCGTGGCCCGACCAGTGGTTGCCGTGCGACCAGTGGTTCACGTGAAGAGGCGACAGTTTGCCTTTCGAGGCTTCAGCGCCGTCGATCGTCATCGTGCTGTCGCTCGTTCCGTGCTGCAGATAAACAGGGCTCGAAGGATCTACCTTCTGCTTTACAGGCTCTTTTTTATCAGCCGGAAGCATCTTCGCCTGGCTTGCGCCTGCTATGTTGGAGCCCAGCCATCCGAAAAGCACCAGCGCGCTTCCCAGTATCTTGATGAACTTGGACATCGTATAATCCTCCTTATCTCTGAAAATGTGACGGAATGCCGCTATTTGCCCAGGAATTTACCGTTTTCGAACTTGCCCGTCTCGACCTTGCCTCCTGGGAGGGTTTTTGTGCCCTGGCCGTTCGGCAGGCCATGACGGAATTCGCCTTCGTACTTTCTGCCATCCTTGGAGGTAATTACGCCTTTGCCCTCCATGACTCCCTGGACGAAATCACCTTCGTAGCGCGTTCCGTTTTTCCAGGTGAAGACTCCCTTGCCGTCTTCTTTTCCATCTTTCATGCCACCTTCGTATTTTCTGCCGTCAGTCCATTTCATGACGCCTTTGCCGTTGGGAGCTCCGTTCTTGAAATCGGCCTCTCCTGTCATGTAGACTTTGCCCTTCTTGTCATAGGCCTCGAACGTGCACTTTCCTTCGGCCTTCCCCTTGACGAAGTTGCCTTCGCACTTCTCGTCGAGCACACCATCCTCAAACCACTTCATGACACCCTTGCCTTCGGCATATCCGTCCTTTGTGCCTCCGGCCCACTCGGCTGTCATTACCGGGCTCGAGTTCCACACCTTCACCTTTGCCTTGCCGTCCACGATATACTCGCCTGCCATTGCTGCTCCGGCAAGCGTGACAACGAGACAGCAGCATAGAAACACGATACATGGCGCCTTTCTGCTAAGAATCATTTCCCCATTCCTCCTTTCAATATATTATTCCAGACATCCAACAAACCATTGAATTACTGTCTTTCCGTATAATCCGGTCTAATCATTAAGGGAGTTCGGCACCTTTGACGGATCACTGCCACGGTGATTGTCATCGGGAGATCTTTCGGCTGGAGCCGGATTTTCTTATCCGGAAAATTCTTCGACAACGATAAAAATCCTGGCAGGCAATTCTGTAAATTCTCGTATTTTCCGGGCTCGCCTTCAGGGAGCATCAGGGAATGACAGTACAAGCAAAGAGCCGGTTTTCACCGGCCCGTCTGCTTTCTCTTCCGAGGTCGATTCTTTTAGAAGTTTATCGCGTATACTGTTCCCTTGCCGTTCAGTGTCTCGAGGGTGAATGTGTTTCCCATTGCGTCTGTCACATCTCTCTTGATGCTGTGGTTTATCGCGGTGTTTTCGACCCAGATCTGGAGCTGGCTGTTCGGCCCGTTGTAGCTCACCTTGATGACTGTGCCTGCCGGAGCGTGGACCAGTGCATTCGAGAGGAGGTTGACGAATCTTTCCTCTATCTTCTGGGCGTCACCGTTGATCACCTGGTCGCGTGATACTATTACTGTGAGCCCGTTTGCATCCATCATGGGCTTGAACATTGACTGCGCCTTCTCAACCATGACGTTGAGGGTGCAGAGACTCTGCGTCTGGGGGGAGACTCTGGCCATATCATCGGCCCAGAGAGGGGAGACCATTATTACTGTGAGTACTATTACGGCTACGGCTGTTCTGGCTGCTATTTCTCTTGTTACCACAGGCCACCTCTTTCTTTCTTTCCTCGTTCTATCTCTGTGATTTTATTATAGCCCCTCCCGGGATCTGTAACATCCACCAGAGGGAGTAATGAAAATTTATCAATTTCAGGCCTTTTAGATCGATAGAACTAGTTCCACTCCGGAAAAGTCATTTTCAGTACTCCAAAAGAACTAGTAATTATGGAATTCCGGCCCTCAATTAAGCTCCAATTACTCTTATTTTCGCTGCCGCAGCAGGGTTTCAGGCAGTTATTAAGCCCCCGGCCGGCAATCAATGTGCATCGTGCCGGCCCTGAAACTGTGATATAATTGTCAAAGGATGTCGAGGCTTGCAGGAGGCCCGGAAAGATGAAACCTTTCACGTTCTTTGAGCATACTGCTGATGTCGGAATAATGGCGCAGGGGAAGACGCTGGGAGAGCTTTTCTCCAACAGCGCCACAGCCCTGTTTGATTTCATAACGGACCTGAAATCAGTTGAGAACAGGGTCTCGAGGAAAGTGGAGCTCGAGTGCTTCGACAGGGAGGAGCTGCTCGTGAGATGGCTTTCAGAGCTGCTTTACATTCACGAGGCATCCCACCTGCTTCTCGCGCATTTTGACATCACCTTCATCCGGGGCGGGCGTCTCAGGGCCGAGGTTGCCGGCGAGCCATATCAGGAAGGGAAGCACCAGATATTCAACCTCGTAAAGGCCGTGACCTATCACCAGATCAGAATAGCCAGGGAGCACGGCGTCTGGACCTCCCGTATCATTCTGGATGTCTGAGAAAGGAGCGGAGCGATGACTGAAGACAAGACAATCCCTCATGTAGAGAGAATCGACGAGTACCGATTCAGAATCCCGAAGACAGGGAAGATGCGCACAGACGGAGTCGTCTATGCAGACGAGGCCATGATGAAAGACATCATGAAGGACGATGCCATCGCCCAGGTCGCAAACGTGGCGTGCCTGCCGGGAATTATGGGGAACTCGATAGCCATGCCGGACATCCACTGGGGCTATGGCTTCCCGATAGGCGGCGTGGCCGCCTTCGATCTGGATGAAGGGGTGGTGTCGCCGGGGGGAGTAGGCTACGATATCAACTGTGGAGTCAGACTTCTCAGATCAGATATCGAGCAGGGAGAGCTGAAAAAGAACATCGGAAACCTGCTCGACGTGCTCTACCGCAATATCCCGTCAGGCGTCGGGTCTCACCGCAAGGATCTGAAGCTGTCGAGAAAAGAGTTTGAAGATATGATGGAGAAGGGCGCGGCATGGGCCATACAGAAAGGCCTGGGCGACAGGGATGATCTCGCCTTCATAGAGGAAGAGGGCAGAATCAATGGCGCCGAGCCGGACAGCATCTCACAGAAGGCCTTCGAGCGCGGCAAGGATCAGCTGGGAACCCTCGGATCCGGGAACCATTTCGTCGAGATCGGAATGGTGTCAGAAGTATTCAACGGGGAGGCAGCCGCCTCGATGGGGCTCAGCAAGGGCACCGTGACGGCGATTATCCATACCGGTTCGAGAGGACTGGGCCACCAGGTGTGTGATGACTTTATAGTAAAGATGCTCGATGCCTCGAGAAAATACGGGATAGAGCTTCCGGATCGCCAGCTCTGCTGCGCCCCGGTCAAGTCGCCGGAGGGCCAGGCCTATCTGTCAGCGATGGCCTGCGCAGCCAACTTCGGATTCAACAACAGGGAGATCATCACCCACTGGGTGCGCGAGACCTTCCTGGAAGTCTTCAGGAAGTCTCCCAGAGCTCTCAATATGAAGCTCATTTATGATGTGGCTCACAACGTCGCCAAGATCGAGACGCACACTGTGAAAGGCGAAAAGAAGAAACTCTGCGTGCACAGGAAAGGCGCCACCAGGGCCTTTCCTGCCCATCACAGCGGCGTTCCAAAACAGTATGCCGATATCGGTCAGCCTGTGCTGATCCCGGGAGACATGGGGCGCTGCTCGTTTGTGCTGGTCGGAGCCGAGAAATCTCTCGAAGAGACGTTCGGAAGCTCCTGCCACGGCGCAGGAAGGGTGATGAGCAGGAATCAGGCGAAAAAAGCCGCCCGGGGGCGCTCGATATACGATGAGCTGAAGTCGAAGGGCATCATTGTAAAGGCCGCCAGCGAGGGCACCCTGGTAGAGGAGATCCCGGACGCGTACAAGGATGTCTCGCACGTCGTGGAGATAGTGCACGGCGCAGGCATCTGCAGCAAAGTAGTCAAGCTGAAGCCGATGGCTGTGATAAAGGGATAGAGGCAGACTCCTGAATCAGGATTTCCCATGTATTTAAGGGATCGAGAGATCAAGGGTTCAAGAGATCGAGGGATTGAAAGAGAATTTTTTCATATTGACCACTTGATCACTGCAGCATTTCAGAAATATAAGGATTTATTCCTTCCCTGGATCCCTCGACCACTCGGCCACTTGATCACTTTAGTGCTCTCCCGGAATTTGAGATCATATAAAAAGACAGACTCCTGTGTTAACAAAATGTTAATAAAGGAGTCTGTCCCCATTTTTATGCGAGCCAGGGCTTGTTCTGGACGTGGTTCATCACCGACGAGGCGTATTTCTGCGCCATCGGACCGCTCCCGTTGTACCGCTCGACAGCCTTGGGCCAGCTTCCTGTCTGATCATACAGGCTTTTCAGGAATTTGGCACCGTAATCTATGTTGTAGGCAATATCCTGCTGACCGCGCTTTGCGTCATAGTCAGGGTGGGCTTCGGTGTAGATCTGCATCATGCCGTAGCTCGCGCCGCCGTCGCCTCTTGCTCCGGGGTTCCACCTGCTCTCCTGCCAGGCTATGCTCTTCAGCACATCAGGCGGGATGCCGTACTTCTGCGCGGCGTTCTCGAGCAGGCCGTTTATCTCATTCTTGCTCGCGTCAGCGAGAGGCCGCCCGGAGCTGCTCGAACTGGCGTAAGGCGAATAAGAGCTGCCGGAGCAAGCGTTATTGCCGCCGGACAGCATCGAGCGGATCATGTCAGGTGATACGCCTCCGTTCTGGCGGCCGAGTATCATCATCATCAGCATCATGTTCTGCATCTGCATCTGCTGATACATCATCATGAACATCATCATCTGGGGGTCCTGCATCATCATCATCGAAAGATCGGGGTAAGCGCAGCCGTATCTGAGCTGGTTTATATTTCCGAGGGTGGAGTTGTAGAACCCCTGCAGGCCCATGGCCTCGTCCATGGTCGGCGCTCCGACGGGCGCCATGCAGTTCTCCTGAAGGGCAGTCTGCCTTGCAGTAATCCGGGACTGATAAGCGGAAGGATCGACCCCTCCGTAATTCCCCACTCCGTAGACAGGGCTGGTATTCATCGGCGATTCCCCCTTTATCTGCATTGCACTTTAAATTTTCTATTGATTACTGTGGTCATTTTTTTCTGTTTTTATTATACCGTACCTGTCCGGCTTTTGCAATAGTGCTTTGCAAAAAGAGGGGAATTATCAGAAGTTTATCACCTTGTGCTCCATGATGAGGTCTACAGCCTCGCTGTAGCTCACTTTTTTGAAGGAGCCCGGCAGAACGGCCGAGAGGCCCCTCGACTCGACTTCCTTATCGATCACGTATGTCTCCCGCCCTGCGAGTCTCTCCTTATCGATGAAGAGGGCGTCGTGCAACAGAAGGACCAACGCATCGCCGTCGAGTGAAAGATAGGGAATCGCGTGGTCGGGATTTGGTGTGTCAACTATGTAAAGCGCCATTCTATTTACCTCCGTAAGATCTAGAAGGAAAGCACGTGGTCGGCCTCTTTCAGAATCTTCAGAATATCGGTCCGGGACAGGACCTGAAAATCTTTCGAGATATGCTCTGAAGACAGCGACTTCTTCACAAGGGACTCTTCCTCGATATACACCTTCATCCCCATGCCTGTGAACGTCTTGGTGAATTTCCTTATGCGCTCGTCGTTCGCGACATCCTTGAGACCGAAATACACTCCGTCGCCCAGGAACACTGATTTGACAGACTGTCCGTCTATCGCCTGCTCTGTGCCGACTATAGTTCTGAGGCCCTCTGTACAATAGTTTCCTGCAAACGGTGCGTGGTGTATCAGCACTACAATGTTTTTCCTATCCATGGTTTGGAACCCCTTTCTTCACTGGCATCATCAAAGCGATACAAGCCTGTCGACTTCCGAGAGAACTGTCGCCAGATTCTCCATGCTCCCCACCTTGACGCCCTCGATGATCAGATCGGGGTCGATCAGCCCGAACGAGGAAAGGCAGGTGCCGCAGAGATATATCGATGCCCCCCTCTGAATCAGCGTGAAGAATCTGTCCTTGGGCATCTCAAGGGACTCAATGGATTTCTGTGTGCATACCGTATTCAGCACGCCGTCGAGATCGAGAAAGAGTGTTACATGAATACCCTTGTCGAGCGCCGCCAGCGCGAGATTGTACACGGTTTCGCCCCTGGTGGAGTTGAAAGGAGCAGACTTGAGGTAGAAACCGAGCTTGGACATCGCTATCCCTCCTTATCTAGAAAATCTTTCCCCGCCTGAAATATACACTGCCCAGGATCCCGACTGCCATCATATTTGTCAGCAATGAGCTCCCCCCATAGCTTATGAAGGGCAGCGGTATACCCGTTACAGGCATTATACCTAAATTCATCCCCATATTCACGAAGAGATGAAAGCCGAACATCGTCACAATGCCCACTGCAAGCAGCGTGCCAAAACTGTCTCTTGACGCCTGAGCTATCGAAAGGCCCTTCCAGAGCAGATAGAGATAGAGAATCAGGATTCCCACCGCTCCTGTAAGCCCCAGTTCTTCCCCAACTACGGTGAAGATAAAATCGGTAGAATGTTCAGGTACAAAGTTTAGTTGATTCTGTGTCCCGAGAAAAATTCCTTTTCCTGCCAATTTGCCTGATCCGATGGCTATCTTTGCCTGTATCAGGTTCCATCCGCCCCCCTCCGGATCTCCTTCCGGATTGATGAACATGAGGAGCCTCTTCTTCTGATATTCCTTCAGCACCAGCGGGCCGAGCGAAAGCCCGGCGACTATCGCGGAGAGCAGGATCCATGGCCTGACACCGACAGAATAAAACAGGACCAGTGTAATTGCAATGAGGACCAGCGCCGTTCCGAGGTCGGGCTGCACGAGGATGAGTATCCCGGGCACCGCCATCACTATGGCCGCATAAACTATCGTGATCGGCCTGAAGCTCTCAGAGAGCGTCAGAAACCTTGCAAGCGTTATTATCAGCGCCAGCTTCGCCATTTCGGACGGCTGAAAGCTCCCGAGAGGCCCTAGAGGAATCCATCGCTGAGCTCCCTGCACAGTGTGGCCGATGAAGAGCACGACGATGAGGAGCACTATGGTAAGCACATAGATATGCCTGTAAAGACGGCCCCAAAGCTCGTAGTCTATGGCCGTAAACAGCACGAGGACTACTATTCCTACTATGATGTAGAGGATCTGCCTGCGCACCTCGGCCGACTGGCCTGCTTCCTTTCCGTTGGCGCTGTAAATCATGATGAGCCCGATGAATATCAGCGTCAAGGTCGTGATTATCAGAGTGAAGTCGATCCTGTGCCACCACGGCTTGTTCAAAGCTTCTCACCCTTGATTTTTTCATGCTCTGCTGAGGATTCCCGCTTTTTCACCTCGGACAGGCGCTTCATCTTCGAGCGCCTCTTCGATCTAGAGCCGGATTTCTTCCTGTCGGCCGCATTGATCCTGGCAGTCCCGGCGGCGGGAGCGCTCTCATCATCCTTTTTCCCGTCAGCCGGCTCTGCCTCTGCTCCGGAGACTGCTGCGCCCGCCGGTTCGATATCCGCCCGGACATGCCCTGTTCCATCACCTTCGCCAGTGGGCTCAGAGCTCTCCGGAGCCCTGCCGCCATCCATCATTGCCGCGCCCCTCGCCAGGCCGGCCTCGACCTGCTCCCTGGGCAGAGGCGTATGGCGGACCTTCTTGATCGGGATATTTGCCGCCAGGGCTATCGAGCCATCCTTCTGCTCGAGCCCTATCTCCAGCTCGGTGACATCTATCTCGAGGTATCGGGAGATGACAGATATGAGATCCTCTTTCAGAGACTCCATGACCTGGGGCGTCACCGATGCCCGATCGTGTATCAGCACGAGCCGCAGACGCTCCTTCGCCGAGCTGCGCGACTCGCCTCTCCTGAATATCCTGTTGAGAAAATCAAATTTTGTCAGAAATTCGAGCATGCCGTCTTCCCCTTTCTCCCGCATTGATAAATAGCCTGCCCCATACCAGGGAAGGATGGAATGTAGGAATACTGGAAGATTGGGTTCTTGAGAAGAACGAAGATGAGGGAACAGAAATTCCAATTCTTTCTTCCTTCATCAAACCCAGTATTCCAGCCTTCCAGTATTCCATTGTTCCAAATTATGTGTGGAGCGAAATAAGTTTCTATATCTCATCCTTGGATAGGAAGTTCTTGAGCCTTTTGAATATGCCGCCCTCCTCAGAGATGTTCAGGGCCGGATAACTGGGATCGACTATGCGCGACACGATCCTCTTGTACGCCAGGCCGGCCCTCGAGTTCTTGTCGAATATTGCAGGCTCGCCCTTGTTGGATGCCTTCAGGATCCTCTCGTCCTCGGGCACTATGCCCAGAATATCGAGCCCCAGAATGTCCTGCACGTCCTTGACGGACAGCATCTGGTTCTTCTTGACCATGTCCTTCTTGTATCTGTTCAGAACGATCCTCGGATTGAACTTCTCCTCTGCTTCGAGCAGGCCGATGATCCTGTCGGCGTCCCTTATCGCCGATACCTCAGGGTTCGTGACGATGATCGCCTCATCGCATCCCGCTATCGCGTTCTTGAATCCCTGCTCTATGCCGGCAGGACAGTCTATCAGTGTATAGTCGAAGTCTTCCCGCAGAGTGGAGCAGAGCCTCTTCATCTGATCCGGCTTTATCGCGTCTTTTTCCCTGGTCTGATCGGCTGCCAGCAGAAAGAGGCTGTGCGAGCGCTTGTCCTTCACGAGGGCCTGCTTATAGTTGCGGCACTTTCCCTCCAGAACGTCCACCACGTTGTATACAATCCTGTTTTCAAGACCCATCACGAGGTCGAGGTTGCGAAGCCCTATATCGGCATCAATCACACAGACCTTCTTGCCTCTCTGTGCGAGACCTGCTCCAATGTTTGCCGTGGCGGTCGTCTTTCCCACGCCGCCTTTTCCAGAGGTGACAACATAAACCTTACCCAAATCGATCCCTCCTTAGTTGTTTGCAATAAAGGCCATCTGTCCCGGGATATGGAAATGTCGCCTCCAGAGCCTCTTTTCCAGCATAGCCGGGGAATTCCTGATCAACTTCCGCTGCATGAACGCAGCGCTATCTTTCCGTCTTCGACTCTCGCAATCACGGCTCCCTGCTTCCTGCGCGACTTCGTTGAGCCTGTTATCGTTATGTAGTGCGCTATTCTGAGCTGCATCGGCTCGAAAACGAGGGCTATCACAGCTGCCGCTTCCCTTCCTGACGCCCCTGCATGTGCTATACCGCGCAGCGCGCCCAGGACTATGATATCGCCATCTGCAATTATCTCGCTTCCCGGATTCACATCACCCTGTATCACCACGTTCCCGCGGCTCAGTATCTTCTGCCCGGCCCTCAGGGTCTTTCTGATCATGAGAGTCTCCTCCTGCGGGGCGGCAGGCTTCTCCGCTTCGGCTGCATCTTCTGTCCTGGCTTTGCGGGAGTAATGCTCGGAAAGGCCGAGCCTCCCGATGATGGCTTTTATCCCCTGGCTCTCGGCCAGTTTGCGGGTCGCCAGCGACGAGCTTATAATCCCCTGGAGCTGGACTCTCTGGTCTTTCAGCAGTGCCGAGAGAAGAACAAGATCTTCCGGCATCAGCTCGCGCCAGCCCAGGTCGAGGCTGAGCGGGCTCCCCTGAAAAAACCTGCCGTTTGATACGATCTTCTCTTTCAGCGCCACGAGATTGTCGCCGAACGGGCCTTCCTCGCTTATGCTCACGATGGTGCCGAGGCGCGTTACCTTGAAAGATACAGGCTCTTTATCAGACATACTCACACCTGATGGATTTATATAGTGCCGGGCAGGCTCCATGGCGGATATTTCCCATAGCGGAGCCTCCCAGAAAAGTTCTCTTCATTGTCTCGCCTAAGTTCTGCACATTGAAAATAAATTCCTTCCCACAGCGCTCCACAGCCCGGGACAGTGCAGGGGAGGAATTTCCGGCTCTCTCTTGAATCTCTCACGTTATATCGACGCTCAGTATTTCTGCCATCCTGTGATGGCGTAAATTCTGATTACCTAGGCTTTTGCTCAGGCCGTCGATTGTGCTGGTGAGTATAACGGCAGCACTGCTGCTCTCAACACACCTGCCGTCTCAACGCCGCGGAGGAGGTGCCCTGTGGGATGTCCGTACTGTAAGAACGAAGTCTCGACTGACGACATTTTCTGCCCCGCCTGTGATTCTCAGCTTTACAGCCCCAAAGATTTTCTCACCATGAAAGACTTTTCACCGATCGATTCGACGCTGAAGTGGATAGAGCTCTATCGAAAAGGCTCATATTCGCTGGGGAAGTTCCAGACGAGGGTCAAGTGGCTGATAGAGGCAGTGAGAATCGAGAAAGAGCAGATGGAAGCCTCTGTGAATCCTGACGCACTGTCCGAGTCAGAGGCAAAGACTCATCAGGAGTTCGTGCAGATCATGGGCCTTATGCTCGACGCGCTGGAGAAGACCGATCTTCACCTGCGGGAAGGCGAGGACGAACTTCTGAAGAAATCGCTCGTGACCATCCATGACGTGCACAACAAGCTTCACGATCTGAAAGACTCGATGATACAGACCTTCTCGAAGGAAGAGCTTCAGAAGTCCTGAAAGCTCTCTGTCAGGCGCCAAGAAACCCGGAGATCCCGGCGAGCGCCTCGTCGGGATTCGTTATCCATCGGACATTCCCGTATTTCCTGAACCATGTGTACTGCCTCTTTGCGTATCTGCATATCTCAGTGTAAAGCTGATCGATCATCTCCTGACGGCTCAGCCTGCCTGCGCAATAGCGGGAAATGTACCTGTACTCGAGGCCGAACGATTCCATCCGCTCTGCTGTGACTCCTGAGCCAAGAAGCCCGGCTACTTCATCGATCATGCCTCGTTCCAGCCTGTCGACCAGACGCCTGTGGATCCTCTTCCTGAGCTCTTCGCGATCCATCGCTATCCCTACTGTCAGGCTCTCGAAAGGAACGGGCTCTTTCTTCCTGAGCTGCCCGAGAGAGCTTCCCGGTGACGAAAGCACTTCAAGCGCGCGGATCATCCTCCTCGGATTGTTGAGGTCCACGAAATCCCCTGCCATCGGATCCTTCGAGATCAGCATCTCCCTGAGGCTGGCGGCGTCGAGCCTTTCAAGCTCAGCCCTGATGCCGGGCTCCGAAGAAGTCTGAGGAAATGAGAGCCCCTCGAGGACAGCCCTGATGTAGAGCCCTGTCCCCCCGACCAGGACGGGCAGATGTCCTTTCGCGCCGATTTCACCTATAAGCGCGTAGGCCAGCTTCTGATATTCTGCCACGGTAAACGGCTCCATGGGCTCCACGACATCTATCAGCCAGTGATTGATCCCTTCACACCGGAGCGGGACCAGATCGAAGAGGCGTCCAAGCGCCTCAACGCTTTTCTTCTCGTCTGCGGCGGGAGATCCGCATACCTTGCCTGTGCCGAGATCCATGCGGCGGTAAACCTGCCTGGAATCGGCAGACAGCACCTCCCCGCCGAACCGCTGCGCCACATCCATCCCGAGGTCGGACTTCCCCGACGCGTTGGGACCCACTATCGCCACTACCTTCAGGGCCCTGCCGCCCCCTTCATCGATGAGCATCGCGCTGATCCTCCTCAAGAGGGATTTCTCCATAATATCCGGGAGACCTTTCATGAGTCGCTGGTGAAGGGAGATCTGTCTGTCGAAGTGAAATACTATACTCACCAGCATAAGTAACGTTACTATACGAAGTGGCAGGTTGAATACAACGGAGCGGGATGCCCTGATTGAACATAAAGATCGTCAAGATATCGGATCTCACGGTTGAAAGCGGCGGATGCAGGATACTCCACGACTCCGGCTACGAGTTCATGGGGTGGAGCTCAGTGTCGTTCCTGTTTCTGATGATCTCGAGGAGGACGGCGGCGACAGGCATGTCGCCGGACCTGTTCTTCTACAACAAGAAGGAAAAGCAGCTCGTCTGCATAGACAGCAGCCGGTTCAACTTTAAAAAGTTCCTGAGCACGCAAGGGACGCAGGGCCCTGAGAAGAACCTCTCGCTGCTGGTCAGGAAGCTGCTGCCTCACATGCCTGAAACGTACCTCGACGGGTCGCTGGACCTGTTCCTCGAAGGGAGGCGCTTCGATCTTCCCATATACGGCGACGACGACGCCATAGTCAGATACCTGTTCAAGGTGGCCGAGCAGGCCGCCGCTTCGGTGGATGCAAGGCTGGAGCGCTCGAAAAAGACTAAGGAGAAGGGTGATGGCCAGGCTCACGAGTGGGAGGCCGGCGATCTGATCGATGAGCATCTGAAGATCAAGGAGGTTCTGAAAGGCGGCATGGGGATCGTCTACATTGCGAACGATCTCACGTCGTCGACCATCTACGCCCTCAAGACGATACAGCAGAAGTTCTTCTGGGACAGAAACGTCTACAACATGTTCGTCAGGGAGGCGGAGGTCTGGGTCAAGCTGGAAAAGCACCCGCACATCGTGCAGGCTCATTTCGTAAAGATCATAGGAGGCTGCCCGTTCATCTACCTGGAGTATATAAAGGGCACGACTCTCGAGCATATCCTGAAGGGCGATCCTCTGCCGCTGGAAGTCTGCCTCGACTTCGCCATCCAGTTCTCGAGAGGCATGGAATACGCATTCATGAAGCTGGCCATAGTCCACCGAGATATCAAGCCTTCGAACTGCATGATAACGGAGGATGGAATCCTGAAGATATCGGACTTCGGCCTCGCGTGCATCTTCTCGAGCCCCGTGGAGGAGGAGATCCGCTCAGAGGCATCGGGGGAGAAGAAGACGATATCGACAGGCGCTGGAATACGCCAGTCCACCGCCGGAGCGCTGCAGGGAACCCTTCCTTACATGGCGCCTGAGCGCTTCCTGAACCCGTCTCTCGCGAATCTGTGCTCAGACGTATATGCCTTCGGGATCATGCTCTACGAGATGGTCACAGGCACGCGCCCCATTCACGCGTCTGACCTGGCAGGATTCATGATCAAGCATACGAGCGGCGAGATACCCGAGATGAAGCGCTTCAACCCAGATACGCCAGCAGTGGTGGACAGGATAACCATGAAGTGCCTTGCAAGGGAGCCGTCAGCGCGGTACCAGAGCTTCGGCGAGGTGGAGCAGGACCTCCTCGAAGCCTACAAAAGGGTATTCAAGCACGAATACACTTTCATCGAGAAGGCCGTCGACCTCACTCCCATAGAGTGGACCAACAAGGGCCTCTCGCTGATGGCGCTCGGGAGGACAGACGAAGCGCTTCAATGCTACGAGAAGGCGATAAGGCAGGACCACCGCCTCAGCAACGCCTGGCTTGCAAAGGGGAACTCGCTCTATCAGCTCGGGCAGTTCAAGGAAGCTCTGACTGCATACAACAGGCTCATCGAGATAGACAGGGAGAGCCAGGAGGGATGGCTCCGCAAAGGGCTGACGTTCTTCTCGCTGAAGCGATTTCAGGATGCCCTCACCTGCTATAACAGGGCCATCGAACTGAACCCCAGGTACGAGGACGCTTGGATCAGGAAAGGGCTGTACTATTTAGAGTTCGACAAGCCCCTCGAAGGGATGAAGTGCTTCGACGAGGCGCTGAAGGTCAACGCGCGATGCCAGGACGCCCTTTTCCACAAGGGAAGGATGATGATGAGCCAGGGAAAGATCGAAGAGGCTCTCCCGCTTTTCCAGGCAACCCTCGAAGAGAATCCGAGGCGCATCGATGTGTGGCTGATACTCGCGGAGATAAACGAGCGGCTCGGCAGCGACGAAGAAGCGCTCTCGTGCATCCAGAAGGTCCTCGAACTGGACAGCCTGAACCGCCCGGCGCTGGCAGGGAAGGCCCGCATAGTCATCAGAAGCGGTGAGATGCAGCAGGCCAGGGAGATACTGGAGACCCTCCATGAGGCAGAGCCTGATGACAGGGATATTTCCAGGATGCTCTTCTCCGTATACGACAGCCTCGGATGGTACGGCCAGGCTCTCGGGATTCTCGGGAAAGCTGTGGATATGAAAGCGCCTGACGCTGCAGAGCTGCTGATGAGCAAGGCCAGGATCCACGAGAAGCTCTCCGAGATAGACGAGGCGATTTCATGCTGGACTCTCGTGCTGTCTCTCGAGCCTGAAAACAGGGAGGCGGGCTTCTCGCTGGAAAGCCTTCAGGCCAGAAAGGACAGAAGGGACAGGTTCCTGGAATCGCTCTTTTCAAAGAAGACATTTTACCCTGAAGCAGGCGACCCTGCCCCTCCGATACCGGAGAAGGAGCGCTCGAGGTTCAGGCAGGTCTCCGATGGCTCATCCGAGGAAGCGGCTGAGAAGTTCTATGCGCTCGGCATAGCCTCATTCGAAAGAAACGATCTCTGGATGGCTCTCCAGTATTTCATGAGAGCCCTCGTGAAGGGCCTCGAGAACCCGAAGGGCTGGCTCTGGATGGGGACGTGCCTCGTCAGGCTCGCCTTCCCTGAAAAGGCCATTGCGGCATTCGGGCGGTATCTCAGGGTGATGCCCCAGTCACAGATGCTATGGAGAGAGGTGGCGCGGCTTTATATAAACAGCGGCAGGATAGATCTGGCCTTCGAGAGCCTTTTCTCAGGCCTCAAGTTCAATATGGACGATCTGACCATGTGGCTCCTCGTGATAGCCCATCTGGAGGATATGGGCGGCTGGAGCACAGCCAGGGTGCTCGCAGAGAAGGCGCTCGAGATCGGACGCCGCCGCGATGACGGCTCAGCCGATTCAGACTCCGGGGACGGACCTGATCTGAAGGACCTGAAGTGCATGGCTTTCTTCGAGATAATCAACGGCAAGTACGACAGGGCCCTCGAGCTGATAGACAGGATTATGAAAGACGATAAGTCCGATCTCGTCATGAAAGCGCACAGGGGAGATGTTCAGAAAAGGCGCGGCGATCTAGAGGCTGCGACAAAGACTTTCTATGCCACTGAGCGGAGCCTGCCGAAGGAGCCGTCGTTCCTTTTCTATGCAGGGCTGTTTCACCAGGAGCTGATGAACGTCGAGAGAGCGCTGGCCCTCTTCGAAAAAGCGATCGAGAGGGAAGAGTCTTTCACCGAGGCGCACATGGGAAGAGCGCTGCTCCTTTACAACAGAGGCGATTATCTGGATGCCATCGCCGGCCTCGAAAGGATCATTTCGTCGAATCCGCTTTCAAACCGGGCCAGGGAGCTGAAGGCCATAATCCATGCTCACTACAACGAGATAGAGGAGGCACAGCAGTGCATTGACGAAGGGCTGAAGATAAACCGCTGCGACGGGAGCCTTCTTTACAACAAGATAGTGCTCATGCGGAGAGTCGGCGCGCCGATGGAAAACATACAGCAGTTCATCGACCACTGCCGGGCTCTTTACCCTCTCGACGTTGAGATGCTGAACTTACAGTCCAGCTTCAACCTGGAAGAGGACTGCACCGAGCTCGCGGAAAGGTGCTGTGACGAGGCACTGAACCTGGAGCCCGGCTCAGCCAAGGCCTGGAACAACAGCGGAGTCCTCTATGCAAGACGGCTTCAGCTCAGGAAGGCGATGGAGTGCTTCGACCAGGCGCTGCAGTTTGACAACGGACTGATAGAGGCTCTGAACAACAGAAGCGCCATGCTGATTGAGACCGGCAGGCTGAAGGAGGCCGAGAAGAGCATCGGCAGGCTCTTCACGATAAACTCGCATTTCGGTCCGGCCTCGTTCAACAGGGCCCTCCTGCTCTGCATCGGCGGCGCGTATGAAGAGGCCCTGGCAGAGCTGGAGAGGGCGGAGCGCCTCATCGACTGCACCGAGGATATCCTCGTAAACAGGGCTGTATGCCATTTCCTGATGGGAAACGTGGAGGCGTCTGACCTGCTCCTCGTCAATGCGGTGAGGCTGGACGACGAGAGCTACAGGTCATGGTTTCTGAAAGGCCTTATAGCGGCCAGGGCGGGACAGTATGACGAAGCTCTGCCGTATTTCGATCAGGTTCTGAAGCTGAAAAGGGATTCAGCATTTGCCTGGCTGTGCAGGGGAGTCTCGCTGAACGCCGTCGGGAATCACCACCAGGCCCGAAGTGCTCTGAAACAGGCGGAGGATCTGCAGCCAGACCTCGCCGCCGCGTATGAAAAGGACGAGCTGTATGAAGGCGAAATAGAGCAGCTCGCCAGGGCGGCGCTCACAGACGCGATGATAGTGCCAGTCAAGTTCAAGCTCACTCCCAACCTTCAGTTCCGGGTGCTGATCAGGGAAGCCGAGCTGCTGCTGAAAGGGGCTTGATATTGTCACCTTCTGGTCATGATGCACTGGCACATGTCCACAGGTATCGTGTCGACGAAGCTCGTATACTCGGCTATCTTCCCAACTGTGAAGCCCGGCGAAAAGCTGCTGATTATGTCTTGGCGCCTGAGCGGGATTCCGGCTCCGCCTGCCTCGAAATACCTCTCGCCGAAGCAACGCAGCAGCATCATGCCGCCTCTCTCCGTGATCCTTCCCGCTTCTCCGGCGAACGCCATCCGCAGATCTGCAGGGACGTGGTGAAAGCATCCCCTGTCGTTTACAAAGGAAAACGAAGCATCACGGAAGGGAAGGGCCGTCCCGTCGGCCTGGGCGAGCACGATCGCCCGTGGAAGACGCGCCTTTTCATGCCCTCTGCAGCGCTTCGCCGCATCATCACGAGGCCCGGACTCGCCGCACCGGAAGAAGAGCCTCCTCTCCGCTTCGAGCAGCGCATTGAAGGATAGATCGACTCCCACAACCGTAAAGCCCCGCTCCGCCAGGAAGAGGAGATCGGTACCCTGCCCGCACCCCAGGTCAAGGGCCCTGCCGCTGCATTTCATTCCTGAAAGAGCTTCTTTAAGCACGTCCTCGACCGAACCGGTGTCCCAGAGCAGATGTATTCCTTCACCCGCCTTTTTGTACTCGCTGTCCCAGTCAATCGGATATATCTTTCCTCACCCCGCATGTGTCGATCGCGCTTCCCCGAGGAGCGCTCTTCATCCCTGATTCTATTCAGGCCTCATCTCTTCCTGTGACGAGAAAATCATCGTTCGCGCCCCGGCAGGCAGGGCTTTATTAAAGAACCCCGAAATTTTACAGGAAATAACCACTGCACTCCGGGAGGCCATCGATAATGACAGATTCATATTCGGTCATTGCAGAGCTCGAAAGAACGCTCGTTGAAAAACCAGACAACATCGACGCGAGGATAGACCTTGCCACACAGTATATGACAAAGGGAGATTACTACACGGCGGCTGCAGAGCTTCAGAGGGTAGTCAGAATGGCTCCCCCGACAGAGACATACAAGGAGGCCTATTATCAGCTGGGAATGGTGCTGAGGACGCTCGGAAACTTCGGAGAGGCGCTGGTCTGCATGAAGAAGGTAATCGAGATAGATGAAAAAGATGCCAACGCGCTCTACTACGCCGGCCTCCTCAAATCGGAGCTCGGCCAGCACCAGGAGGCCGCCGGTCTGCTCAGGAAGTCTGTCGAGCTGCTGCCGCAGCAGTCATATCTGTACTACGCACTTGGCAACGCAGAGCTTCACAACGGCAATCTGGATGAGGCAATCGTGCAGTTCAGGCAGGGGCTGGCGATAGACGGGAAGGATACACAGCTCCGGAACTCGCTCGTGCTGGCCTGCCTGCTGAAAGGGGCCTACAAGGAAGCCATCAAAGAGATACAACAGATTTTCAGCATAAACCCCAAGGATCCGATGGCCACCTTCTACTATGCCTGGGCCGGAATCAAGGAGGAAGAGGAAGTGGAGGCTCTCGAGAAGTTCGAGAAGCTTCTGCACAGGGATCCGCAGAACACATACGGATTTTTCGCCAGAAGCGCTCTCCACTATATGATCGGCGAGTATTCCATGGGCAAGGAGGCTTATCTGAAAGGCTTAAAAATATTCAAGGGCATCAAGGACCCTATGGTGCAGGCGATAGTTCAAATACTTACGTCTTCTCTCGTTGAAGTGGCGGAGGATAAAGAGATCTATGAGGAAGAAGAGATCGAGACCAGAAAGGATCTGGAAAAGGCGTTCCTCGAGATAATGGAGCAGAAAGACCCTCTGCTGCGCGAGAAGAGCAAGGTTGTAGGGAAACTGGCCTATGAAATGGCAAAGGCCGAAGGAAACTTCGACGACGACGAGATAGACGACATCAGAAGGGCCGGCACGCTCTGCAACCTCGGAATGGCGCTGCTGCCCGATTCAATAGTTCACAAGGAAGAGAAATTGAATGACGAGGAGAAGAAGATGCTCGCCCAGCACCCGCTCCTGTCGGTGAAGGTCCTCGAGCAGATAGAGCTTTATTCGGAGGTATGCAATTTCGTAAGGCATCACCACGAGCGCTATAACGGAACAGGATACCCGGATCATCTGAAAGGCGACGATATCCCGCTCGAGGCGGAGATCGTCGGCATATCTGATTTCTTCGCCGAGCTGACCATCGGGAGCAAGAGGCAGAAGCCCGCTCCTCAGGAGGAAGTGGTCAAGACGATTCAGACCCTCTCGAGGCAGGGGAGCTTTTCGAAAAAGGCGGTCGATCTCCTCGTCAAGGCGCTGACTCCTGCCTGACAGGGCGCGCAATAATGTTCAAAGATTACAGACGCCATCAGGCAAGCCTGATGGCGTTTTATATTTAAGGATACGACTTACGCATCAATTTGGGTTCTGGGTTTCAGGCGATTCAGGCAAGTTTTTTACTTCAAACATTTGTTTTTTACCTGAACCCTCGACCCCTCGAGACCGAGTACCCGAAAGGTTCTATCAAAAAATGATTTTATGCGTAACCCGTGTTGAGGATATCGTCAGATTCCCAGGACTGTCATAGCATTGCCAGCACAGCCTGCATCTCCCTCGTCAGGTTCTCGCCTTCATGCTCGATCTCCCTGCCTTCCAGTCCCTCCCTGCCAGGCAGGGATTCCATCCTTTTCAGCATCATCGTCAGATACATCCCTTTCCTGGAAACGGGATTGGGATATGCATCGCTGGCGTTGTAGTAATACTCGCCGGCGAGCCTCAGCGCCGTTTCATCATCGCGGTCCTCCAGCCACCTGTCCCTGGCGATCAGGTGGGCGAGGCAGAGGCGTGCCGCCCTCACGAAGCAGAAGACGCTTCTCCTCTCCATATCGAACGTGCTGAATATGCACTGCTCAGACATCTCTATCAGGCAGAGGCCGTAAGATCCCCATATATCAGGATCGGCAGGGTCGAGATGCAGCAGATAGTCGAAAAGTTTTATGCTGCGAATCGGGTCCATCAGATCCCTGTAAAAGCTCACGGCGCAGCGATGAATCGCCGGCCTGAGGCGCTCAGGGCTGCCGATGCACTCTATCATCGCGCCGATCTCCACGATGAGCCTCTCCCATATGTCCAGCTGGAGCGTGGAGGAAAGCAGATCGCGATCTGCCTCACATTCGAGGAGGTCTTCCTTCATCGCTTCGAAAGCCTGCTTGACCTTCTGAAGCAGAAAGCTCATCTCATTCCTGAATGTCTCCGGCTCAAAAGGCTTCTGCAGAAAGAAATCAAGAGGCTCGTAGAGGAGATCCCCGGCAAGCTCCTGCTGTGGAGCCAGTTCTCCGCTTTCGATGCTTATCCCGTCCATCTGGTCGCTCACTGTGATCTCCTCATCCGTCCGGAGAGCGCTTTTAAAATGCTGCCGGCCCATTGTTCACTTTTCACGTGGAATATGATAACATAAGTTATATTTTAACCGGGAGCGGGAATTACCTGCCTGACCGGCAGGGAATATTGCCGATTCAAGACCCATTTACCGGAAGAAGGAAAGCAGATGAGCCGGAAGACCGCTCTTGCGGCGATTGCCGCCGTTATTGCCGCGGCCTGCATATTGTACAGCCTCTCCATGAACTGCGTGGCCGTGGGAGAGCTCAACGACGATGCGATGTACGTCACAGCAGCGAGAGCATTCACAGCCGGGCAGGGCATGAGGGAGACATTCGACCCTGAAGCGCCAAAAATGAGCTTCCCGCCTGGATTTCCCATGCTGCTCGCCATCCCTGTGCTGATCGTCTGGCCCGATTTCTGGCTGCTGAGGATTTTCGCCCTCATCTTTTCACTTGCTTCAATCTACATGCTGTACCGATACTTCACGAGATGCTCCGACAGCCTTCAGGGGCTTGCCGTGGCGGCTCTGTTTGCGCTGAGTCCTGTGACTGTGCTGTACTCCTGCACGGTAATGGCTGACTTTCCGTATCTCCTCTGCTCGTTCGCGGCTCTCTATCTGGCAGAGCGGCTGAAAAGCAGGACAGACAAGGGTGAGTGGCAGAGCGTCGCCCTGCTCGCGTGCCTCGCCCTTGTCTCCTTCTGGCTCCGCATGATCGGCGTTTCTCTCATCGCCGCGATAGTGATCGCGATGCTGCTGAAAAGGCGCTTCCTGCCAGCTCTCGCGTGCTTGACCGCCTCTGCGCTCGCCTATGCCGGAATAGGCTTCTTCTCAGACACGACCCGCTACGGCGTCATGAAGCAGTCGATGGGCGTGATGAAATCAGTCGAGATAGTGCTGCAGAATCTGCAGTACTATCTATCTGAGAACTTCTTCATAGTCCCGAGGATCAGCGAGCCTTACAACACTGTCATACTGATCGTGCTCGTGACGCTGCTCGCGCTCGGGCTGGTGATCAGGTGGAAAAAAGGGGCGATGGGGATGCTCGACCTTTACCTGCTGGGCTACTCGTGCCTGCTGCTGACCTACCCCTACTTTTCAAACCGCCTCGTAATGCCAATCCTGCCTGTGCTGCTGCACCTGATCGTTATTTCGATAAGGGAGATTGCAGGACAGCGCCGGGAGAAGGCCGCAATTGTGCTCCTCTGTGTTCTGATGACGGCGGCATATGCCTTCCATGATGTGTCAATCGTCAAGGCATCGCTCAGCAGGGGCTTCAGGGAGACGATATATGACAGGCCTTACAGGTGGATGAAAGAGCACCTGCCCGCCGGGGCGGTGATCATGTCTGACCACCCTCCCGGGCTCTATCTCTGCACAGGCTTCAAGGGAGTCGTATTCTCAGGCGAGAGGGCATCTTACAACAGGCTCAGGCATATCTATTTCGGCAATGTGTCGTACATCTTCTTCAACCCGGATCTGGTGGGAGCCTCGCGTGTATCGGCAGTCGAGTCTCTTTCGAGAGCCCATCTGATCACAGTCGCGGAGAACCCTCGCGACTTCGAGAAGGTATACGAGGATGCAGGGAGCGGAGTGGTGATCTACAGGGTGACAGGCGATCGGGATTCCTACCTTGAGGCATATCGACACCTGATGAGCGCGTACAGGCTCTCACAGGCAGGCGACAGGCAGCAGGCTCTGGAAGAGCTCTCGAAGTGCCTCGGCAGGCGCCCTCTGTTCCCTGAAGCGCTTAACCTGAAAGGCTCGCTGATGCTGGAAGGCGGAGACAGGGACGGGGCAATAGAGACGTTCAGAGAGCTGCTGGCATACAGCAGCGGATTCGCGAAAGGCCATTACAACCTGGGAAGGGCTTACAGGGAGTCGTCAAGGCTCGAAGAGGCCCGCCGGGAGTTCGAGGCGGCCTTCGAATGCGCGAAGGCCGAGGAGGACATCGCGCTGATGGAAGGCGCGCTGAAGCAGCTCAGAGAGCTGGGGCCTGGAAAGTAAGGACTTGCGGTTCGGGAATCAGCAGGGATGATCTTCCCGGCAGCGTCTTCTGCTGATACTGGCCGGGCACCTCATCACGCCTGCCCGAGCACTCTGCCTGAAAGACGGAGCTCCCTTCCGGAAATCAGCTCCAGAAGGGCGTTGACAAAGGCCGGATCGCCAGCCCTGACCTGCCTCGCAACAGATATGCTCCTCAGGCCTGTCGGGTCTCCGCTCCTAACCGTCAGCTCTCCTGCCAGGATCTCCTGCAGGCGCTCCCTGAGGCCGGCGTCACCGACATCGGCGCTGGACCTGCCGTCATCAGATATCTCTATCGTCCCTATTACATCTCCGGGCACGAGGCTGTCTTCCGTCTCGATGTATTTTCTGAGCTCTATCTTCGTCATTGCTCCCCCCGGCTTTCACAGGCTGTGATCATTACTTTTTCCCGAGCGACGATGCCCTGTTTATCATCTCCTCGACGCGGCTGTAAAGAGCCGGGTCGTTGCTCTTCAGAAGCTTCGGATCCTCGTAGTATTTCATGAAGCCTTCGGCCAGGTATTCCTTCAGGTTCTCCCTCGAATAGTCCGAGATCTGCCTGGTGCCGCCTTCCTTCCCGACGTTGTCGTATGCCTTCTTCAGATTGGCCTGCCATTCCTTGTAAAACGCAGGATCGTCCTTTTCGACATTTGCCTCTATCGCGTGTCCCAGTTCGTGGACAGACGTTGTGCCGCCCATCTTGAAGTCTCTTATCAGGATCCTGTTGACGCCGTCCAGGTGGAAGTACTGGCCGTTCGTCACCGATGTCCTTCCTTCTCCGAGCTTTCCGTTGTGCGCCTTTCCTGTCTGCGGATCGGTCCAGTCGTTGAGAGTGCCGTAGTCGTGATAGTCCAGTCTGATCGGCGGATCGCCTTCCTTTGCACCGGGCTTGTGATAGTAGTATGTGTTGGGGACGAGCACGACTGAATCCTGATAGCTCATCGGCATCTTTTCAGGGTGGCCTTCATACTGCTTCGCATAGCCCTTACTGATCTCCGCCTTCACTTTGCTGCGCTCATCAGGGTTTTCGATGGCGTCGAACTGCCTGAGGTCGTTTTCCAGGGCCTGTTTTCTGGCCTTTTCCAGCTTGTCGCCGTTCAGCGCCTTCATCGCATTGTAAAACTCTTCCTTTTCCTCAGGAGTCTTGGCGCCGTGCGCCTCCGCCATGCCTTCCATGCTCTGCGGGAATCTTCCGAGCATCGCCGAGATGCCAGCCCCTGAAAAGCCGTTGCCTGAAGGAATATCTATCGAATAGGGCTTTATATCGGCGGCAAGCCCTGATTTGCCAATCTCGTCGGCGATGAACTTTCCCTTTTCCCTTTCCAGATCGAGGATCTGCATATCCAGCTTTTCGAGCTCCGGACTGCTCGGCTCCGGATTCGCCATCATCGAGAAGATGCTGGCGTTCTTATCCGGCGGCGGCTGATTGCCGGGTCTGTCTTTCCTGAGCTTCTCCGCAAGCTCGTTCCTCTGCTTTTCGAGCTCTCTCAGCTTTGAGTCGAATTTAGTTTCAACATTCTCATTCAGCTTTTTGCCGAACGCCTCCATGGCAGGCAGCTTTTTCTCGAGAGCGCCTGGCTTCTGGGGGCGGAGCACTTTTAATGCCGTAATGTCGTCGCCTTCGTGGACGGGCTGGAACTTGACTCCCTTCTGCTGAGCATATGCAAGGACCTCAGGGCTCACGACTGAGAGGCTGCCGCTGAGCGATGATATCTCGCCTTCAGTGGCCTTCACCGGAGTATCGCCGGCTATCATCTCCTGCACGGCATTGCCCTGGGTGCCGGACTGCGCTCCGAGGGGATTTACGCTCTTGTTCTCCTGGACTTCCCGGGTCTGCTGGGCCTCTCTTAGCCCCTGCGCTCCACTGACAGCGCCGGCAGATTGAATCTGGCTGAGATCAGGGAACTGGAAGGGGAACCGGACCTGATCAATGCTTTCGAGAGCGCGGTTGTAATATTGATTGAGCTCGCCGGCCCGCTCAGGCGAGAGGCTCTCCATCTGGGCGGAGATCTCCTCCTCGTTGCGGGCTTCCATGAGATCGCGGCTTTCCAGCGGCGAATACCTGCCCTGTGTAACAAGAGTCCCCCTGGCAGTCGGATCGAGCGAAGCGGCGTTGAAACGATCGGACATCTCATCTACCCCCGATACTTCGAGTTTCAGCCTCTGAGAAATCTGCGCTGAAGTGTAACAGCTATATGATACAACATTGTGTTTAACAAATCATTTCGATGATATTGATAAACTGTTAATTATGCAGGCATTTTTGTTAAATACACGTTAACTTATTCTGGAGGAATGCGGCCGTTTTTATACCGCTGACCGGCAGGGACCTCGTAGGCATGTGAGGCCAGGGTGCCAACGGCTCGTTCACCGTTCCTTCACACATTCTTCACAGGACCTTCACAAGGCAGGTTTATACTGTAAGTGTAAGGGAAAGCAGAGCAGAATACAGACGGAAATGAGGTCGATATTTATGAAGCCGATGATGAAAGGAGTGAAAGCAGGATATATCGGGCTTGGATAGTCAGGTAGCAGTATACCTGCGGGCCGTAAGGTGGAGCAGGGCCGCTTGTGCATTACAAACTTTGCCTGTAAGAGCTGCGGATCCTGCTGAGGATAAAGGTGACGTTATCACCCGTTCTTCATCCCACCTTCACGGCTTGCTGTTTTTCCCGGAAAAGCGCGGACAGTTGACCACTTTTCCAGGGAAATTCAAGCTGACTCTGCTTCCTGATATGGAACAAGGCTGGAACTTGATTGTCACCATATGTCATTTTAACATGGGATCAAAAGATAGAAAAAATCCAAAGGGGGAGAAATTAAAATGACTATTCAGAACGTGAGCCGCGAGCCAGGTTATCAAATTGGAGCAGGATCGGCCTCCGATCCGAAGGCAGCCGGGGCTGCAGCGAAACAGCCACAGGAGCCCGGCAATGATTCAGCTGTCCCGGCAGAAGAGGCAGACACTTTCACCAGATCCCAGGAACCGGCTGGTAAGGATAATCCCGAATGGAACGGCGTGACGATGACAAAGACGCCTCTCAGCTCGAAAATAATGAGGAAGCTGAGATCGGTCAAGGATGGTATGATAAATGGCATTAAGCAGTCAATTGATCCTGACTTGATTGACAAAGTCAAATCCGGAGCTGCAGGAGCGGTAACGCTGGGTCTGCCTACAGCGATTGTGGCAGGCGCGGCAATTCTCAACCCGACTCTCGGCGCGATGGCGGTGATACCTGCCGCCATAGTGGGCTCATATCCGGGCCTGTTGCTGACAGGAATGGTGGATCCCTTCAACTCCTGGTCGGGAGCGATGTTCTATCACGGGATGGCTGCAGGCGCGGCACTCGCAACCGGAGTCGGTGCTCTGATAGCGACAGGAGTGTTCGGCCCGGCAGGCGGAGCGGCTGTGGCAGGACTGTCAGCCGCCGGGTGGGGGCTCATGAAAGCGATCGACAGATAGTTGACAGAAAGTTTGCAGATATAATCAGGGACAGCTTACCGCCTCTCACCTGGAGAAGCGTGAGAGGTCCCTCGGATTTTCACAACAAAATCAGCGCTTCGCTCACGGTTTCCAGAGGCCCAGCAGAGAGAGCTTTTGGAGGGCCATTTTGCGGGCTGCCGGGCCTGCGAAGCCCTCTGTCTGTCCTTCGAATCTGTCCGTGAAGTTCAGCGCGAAGACATAGTCTTTTCCTGAATGGCGCACGTGCCCGACAAACCATCCCAGCTTGCGGCCCCGGCCTGCGAGGCCGCTCCCTGTCTTGCCGTCGAGCCTGTCATCTCCATCGCTCTCTATCCTGAAAAGCTCTCTCGTTTCGGCCTGCGCGCTCTTTTTTATGGGAAGCTCATCGAGCCACAGCTTTCTGAGGAAAGCAACCTGCTCGGCGGCGGAGATCTTCAGCGATGACGAAAGCGACCAC
>Ga0302252_1000128_pt1 | contig 91536 bp, 78 predicted proteins | sample AAG_RA_Leu_MG_FD_193511 | JGI IMG/M metagenome (GOLD analysis project Ga0302252, IMG submission 193511) | Enriched activated sludge microbial communities from anaerobic digester in WTTP, New Holstein, Wisconsin, United States - AAG_RA_Leu | ecosystem: Engineered > Bioreactor > Anaerobic >... | reverse complement strand
GGTACCCGCTTGCGGGTGCGGGAGTCTCTTCGGGCTTTGCCCGAAGAGGGGGCGACGTGAGCCCCGGTATAATCTATATTCTTTAGCGAGTTCGCGAGCGAGAGGGGGAGTCTCTTCGGGCTTTGCCCGAAGAGGGGGCGACGTGAGCCCCGGTAATAGAAAAAACTTGATTAAAAACAAATTAATGATATAATAGTTCAAGACACTTTGTAATGAACAGGGGGCATGATATGAAAAAAATTACGCTTTTTGCTTTATTAACGATTATGATCCTCGGAGTAATTGCCACTCCCGCATTCTGCCAGGATCAGGAGAGAAAATCCTATAAAGCCACAGGGCGCGCAGAAGCATTTATCATTGACCTGCTCATTGCCCGCCCCCTCGGCATTGTTGCATGCGCAGTAGGAGCAGCGGGGCTCATCGCAACGGCGCCCTTTGCAGCAACTTCAGGATCGGGCGAACAGGCTGTCGATGCATTTCTTAGAGAACCGGGCGAATATACGTTCGCACGGCCGCTCGGTCAATTTGACTGAAATCATTGCTAACAGCCATCAGCTGGCAGCGGTAATCAACAAACTCGTAAGGTATAAATCGTCAGACCTAAAGTGATTTATCTTTTTGTCTCTACGTGTTACGATACATCTCACAGATTTTAGATTTTCCATTCCTTTTCGCATAAAGTTTTGATAGAATGGTGGATGGATGAAGGCTACACAGGTAAAAGGCGTTGTCCTTCTTGTCATCGCTGCAACCTTTCTTGCTATAATGATCTATTCATTGATATATGCGGCAGGAGACCTGAAGGTCTTCTTTTCCATTATCATAGTGCTGGTATGCACAGGTCTTGGAATAATGTATTTGAAGGGCGAAGGAACTGACAAAAGGAAAAAGCGCCAGAAGAAGAAAAGCATAAAAAAGTAACGATAGGGGTTGAAATAACAGTAAAGGGGAGAGCATTCTATGGCATCAGAAAAGCACGACTATAGACGAACCATCCTTAACCACCTTACCTATTCTCTGTCGAAGGATATGTACTCTGCAACAGAGCGGGATAAGTATAATGCAGTTGTTCTTTCCGTCAGGACGCAGATTGTAAAAAAATGGATCAAAACTCAACAGTATTATTATAATGTGGACGCCAAGCGGCTATACTACCTTTCACTTGAGTTTCTCCTTGGGAGGCTGTTGAAAAATTACCTTATTAACCTGGAGCTGGTTGAAGAATACAAAGAAGCCGTTGATGTTCTTGCCATAAGCCTTGAAGATGCACTTGAGTTTGAGTGGGATGCCGGTCTTGGAAATGGAGGCCTTGGAAGGCTGGCAGCCTGTTTCCTTGACTCTATGGCAACACTGCAGTACCCCGGTTATGGGTACGGGATACGATACGAATATGGCATATTTACCCAAAAGATAAAAGACGGTTACCAGACGGAAGCCCCTGATAACTGGCTCAGGTATGGAAACCCCTGGGAGTTCGCAAGGCCCGAACTTCTCTACCCTGTCCATTTTTACGGGCACGTTGAGGTCCATTCCGGAGGCAAGACACAATGGGTGGATACTGATGAGATCATGGCAATGGCCTACGATTACCCGATCCCGGGGTACTGCAGCGAGGTTGTAAATACCCTCCGGCTCTGGGCGGCAAAATCAACGAGGGATTTTGATTTTGCATATTTTAATAGCGGAGATTATGTTAAGGCTGTTGAAGACAAGAATAACAGCGAGAACATTTCAAAGGTCCTCTATCCCAACGATCTTTCTTTTGCCGGCAAGGAGCTGAGGCTGAAACAGCAGTATTTTTTTGTTGCCGCAACGCTTAGCGACATCATAAGGCGTTATAAAAAATTTCATTCCAGCTACAATAGTCTGCCCGAAAAGGTTGCGATACAGCTCAACGATACGCACCCGTCCATTTCGATCGCCGAACTTATGAGGATCCTTATCGATGAAGAAGGATTGTCATGGGACATGGCGCAAAGAATAACGATGAAGACCTTTGGCTATACCAACCACACGATACTTCCCGAAGCGCTTGAAACATGGCCTGAAGGGCTTCTGGGCAACCTGCTTCCCCGCCATCTTCAGATCATTAAGGAGATCGACAGAAAATTTCTTGTCTACGTCGCCCGGCGATTTCCCGACGAACCGGACAGGCGCAGGAACATGGCAATAGTGACAGGGGAAGGGGAGGGGACGATCCATATGGCCAGGCTTGCAATTGTCGGGAGCCATACCGTGAACGGGGTTTCCAGACTCCATTCGGAATTACTGAAAACGAACGTCTTCCCGGATTTTTACCTCATGTTCCCTGAGCGGTTCCAGAATGTCACCAACGGGATCACGCACAGGCGCTGGCTTCTTGAAGCGAACCCTGAACTTGCCCGTTTGATCAATGAGGCGATCGGCGACGGGTGGACGAGGGACCTTGAAGAGCTTAAAAAACTTGAACCGCTTGCTGAGGACAGCGAATTTTGCAAAAGTTTCGCCGAAATAAAAGTAGACAACAAGATAAGGCTCCTGGGTGTCCTTGAGAATGAATTCCATCTGTCCTTCGAGCCGCAGTTTCTTCTTGACTGCCAGGTAAAGAGGTTCCACGAATACAAACGGCAGCTTTTAAATGTGCTCCACGCAATCACCCTTTATAACAGGATCAGGGAGGGCAGGGTGGACAATGATTTTACGCCGCGGACCATCATGTTCTCAGGCAAATCCGCGCCGGGATATATGATGTGCAAGCTCATTATCAAGCTTATCCACAACGTTGCAGAGGTTATTTCTGCCCACCCGCAGGTAAGAGATAAGCTTCAGGTTGTCTTTGTCCCGAATTACGGCGTGACGCTCGCACAGCACATCATGCCTGCCGCTGAGCTCTCAGAGCAGATATCAACTGCCGGCTACGAAGCATCGGGAACGGGCAATATGAAATTTACCCTTAATGGAGCTTTGACGATAGGCACCCTGGATGGGGCAAACGTGGAAATACGCGAAGAGGTTGGGCAGGAAAACTTTTTTCTATTCGGGCTGACCGCAGAGGAGATCATTCGATTGCGCCAGGGGTACAACCCCCGTCAATATGTGGAGCAGAACAAAGAGCTCGGCCAGGTAATAGAACAGCTGTCGAACGATTTTTTTTCACCCGAGAACCGGGGGTATTTTCAGCCGGTAGTAAATAGCCTTATGGATGGTGACCATTACTGTGTCCTGGCCGACTATGCATCATATGTTGCCTGTCAGGAAGAAGTTGCAAAGGTTTACAGGGAGAGGGACAGGTGGATAAAAATGGCTGTCCTGAACGTTGCACGGTCAGGAAAGTTTTCAAGCGACAGGGCTATCAGGGAATATGCCGAGAATATCTGGCATATAACATCGCAGGACGTTTGATACAAAAAATCTTAGATAAGGGATTCATATGGAGAAATACCCTCATATATTTTCGCCGGGCCGCATAGGCGGGCTTGAAACAAAAAACCGCATCAAATATGCCGCAACAGAGACCAACTTCCCCTTCAGCGACGGTTTTGTCAGCGACAGGGAAGTTGCCTATATGGAGGCCCAGGCAAAAGGAGGAGCGGCCATTGTTACTACCCAGGGGGCCTATCCCGATAAAAGAGGCGAGGGAAAAGGCTTTAGGGGGATGATGGCAATATGGGATGACCGGTTTATACCCGGACTGGCGCGAATTGCCGACGTTATTAAAAAGAACGGGGCCCTATCGTGCGTGCAGATACTTCACTGCGGAAGGGAAGGCGGGGTGGACCTGGATTACTGCCTCATGCCTTCGATAGTGCCTCAGAAGCTTTCATATTTCAAGCCGCCGCGCGAGATAACAAAAGAAGAGATCAAGGCCTCGCTGAAAGACCATATTGAGGCGGCAAAGCGGGCAAAGGCAGCAGGATTTGACATGATAGAGATATCCGGGATAGTGGGCTATCTCATCTCAACCTTTATATCCCGCTATACCAACAAAAGGAACGACGAATACGGCGGCGATATCAGAAACCGGTGCAGGCTGATGACAGAAGTGCTTCAGGGCATAAAGGCCGAGACGGGCAATATGCCCGTCGGCATAAGGCTCTGCGGCCATGAGCTGCTCGACGACCGGGGCGGAAATACGATCGAAGAAAGCATTGAAAGTTTCCGTATCGCTGAAGAGGCGGGCGCCGATTATGTCAGCGTTACCATAGGGTGGCACGAATCCTCACAATCCGTCATTACGAGGGATGTCCCTATGGGATATTGGCTGCCTGTGGCTGAAAAGGTCAGGAAAAATGTCGCCATACCGGTCATGATGGCCTTCCGCCAGTTTACCCCCGACATACCGGAAAGGGCAATTGCAGGCGCTATGATCGATTTTTGGGAGATGTGCCGCCCGATGATCGCAGATCCTGAATTGCCGCGAAAGGTAGCAGAAAAGCGCGAGGACGAGATAATGCCGTGCATCGCCTGCAACCTTTGTTTTTCGAGGCTCTACTATCATCAGCCTATCATGTGCTCTGTAAGGCCCACTGTCGGAAGAGAGAAAGAGCCCGAATGGGGCTATTATGGATTTCAGAAGTCCTCCAGAAAAAAGAGGGTTGCTATCGTTGGAGGAGGGCCTTCAGGGCTGCAATGCGGTGTAGTCGCTGCAAAAAGAGGGCACGAGGTCGTTCTTTTCGAAAAAAACAGCGTAACCGGCGGAAACATCAACCTGGCTTCTTTGGTGGACGAAGGAGCAGTTGAGCTTTTGGGGCCGATAAGAACGCTCGAAAAGGAATGCAGGAAAATGGGGGTCACGATGCGACTTGGAGAAGAATGCGCTCCCGATACTATAAAAGCAGGAGCTTTTGACACTGCAGTGATTGCAACAGGCGCAACGGTCAGGCAATTTCCGGTCGCCGGAAATGCTACTTTCCTTACGCCTTCGGACATTATGGCAAAAGGCCGAAAGCCGGGGGAAAGGGTAGCCATAATCGGCGGCAGCGGCGCCGGGCTCGGCGTGGCGATCTTCCTGTTAAGGCAGGGAGATTACCGGATAACGATCATCGAAGAGAGCGGCAAGATAGGGCGCGACGTGAACCCTTTTTATCTATGGCAGTATGTGAGGCTTACGAAGGCAAGAAAGGCCGTTTTTTTAATGAACACGGGCGTTGAACGGATAGGGGAGGGCATTGTTCACCTTACCGGCAAAGGAACAAACATCGTTGAGGCCGATAGCGTTGTAACAGCAGTGTTAGAGGCAGAGAAGAAGTGGAGGGACCCGGGGATAGCAGGAGAGGTCTATTTCACGGGTGACGCAAAAAGGCCGAGGCGGTTTAACAACGCGATACACGATGGTTACCGCCTGGGGATGGTGATCTGATGGTGCCGAGGATAGATGCAGAATTGTGCATAGGGTGTAAAAGATGCATAGAGGTTTGCCCGCCGCAAACGATATACATTAAAGACGAAAAAGCCATTGTTGATCCGGAATTTTGCGAGGAATGCGGTTTTTGCGCCGCTGAATGCCCTGTAAATGCCATTCTAATAGAATTTCCATCTTCAATGAACACATAGTATTTATCAGTTAATAATATATAATAATCTATTATAATAATGTGATAAAGATCATTCAATAGAATTTACATAAAATATATTATTTATATCATTAATATAATTATAATACAACGTACTTTTAAAACTGCATATATTTAATTAAAATCAAAAATACAATAAGTTATAGCATATTCAAAATAAGTAAGGTTAATTGTTCTCTTGAACATTTTTTTATCTTGACAATATACTTGCACTATAATTAAATAGTTACTATATATTCTATTCAGCTAATGTATGGATACTTATACAGAGCAAACACTGGTTGAAGCCTTTTCTGTGCATGAGAACTGATTAGTTGGTGCTGATATGAATGGGAAGACCATGTCTGACAATCACTGGTTGAATGAGATCGCGCTCCGCAATAAGGATCTTCATTACAAGCTTAAGATCATCTTCGGCTTTTTTTTCCCCATACCCTTTGCAGCCATCCTGTTTTTGATCATTAAATATAATATCTTCAGGGACAATACTTTTCAGATAGTGCTTCTGGCGGTTTTAGCCTGCTCGCTTTATGGCTATTGGATACTTCGGAATATCTTCACCAAGATCGTACGGATATCCGAGGATGTTTCCAGGGACATAACGAAAAACGTTTCAGGTGTTGAGTGCCAGGACGGCGACCAGATCAATATTATCGCTAATTCATTTCGCGTTATCGAGAACCAGTTCCAGGAGACTTGCAGTAAGCTGGAAAAAAAGGGGACAGAGATATCAACCCTCAAGGAGCTTTCTGACCTTTGCTATGTCACGTTCGACACGGAAGAGCTTTTGTATATCACCCTTGAGCGTGCGCTGAAGCTCGTCAACGCGGATGTAGGATCTGTGCTCCTGCTGGAAAGGCCTTCCCGTAAAAATTTCATAGTACAGTCAACGATCGGACTCGGTAGTATGCTGACGGCAGGAGAGAAGATCGATTTCTCCACAAGTATTGCAAAATACGCTGTTATAAACAAGACGCCAATCGTCGTAGAGGATATAGAAAAAGACAACCGCTTTGCGAGGAGCAACAGGTCAAACTACGCTACAAAATCATTTATTTGTATGCCTATAAAGACGATTAAAGACATCATCGGGGTCGTGACAATATCAAGGCGCGACGATTCGACACCTTTTAACTTTGAAGACACTGAGGTCTTAACCCCGCTTTTAAGCACCGCTGCCTTTACATACGAGAACCTCCGTCTTACCAAAGAGAATGAGGTCGACACGGAATATCTTAAAATTGTTGAAAAGGTAATGAAAAACATCAATTCAAACACGCAAGAGGATGAGCTCATTAATAGCTTCCTGCAGGATGTGAGGTCTCTGGTACCTTTTGACCTTGCCTTTATACTTATAAAAGATGAAGAGCATCCGGAAGAGCTTTTTGTTCTTGATATAATCTCACAGGAAAGGACAGACGTCATAAAGGGTTCATATTACCCGTATAAAGGCTCTGTCGTTGATAAGGTAATGGATCAGGGGACAACGTTGATCATAGATGATCTAAGCAGCCTGAATGGGGGATATGAAAAGACATCTCTTTTAAAGCAGAAGTATAACTCCTGCCTCCTCAGCGCTTTAAAAACAGAGAACGAGACAAGGGGGGTGCTTGCCCTTTACGCACATGAGCCCGTGATCTTTCACAGGGCGAGCGACTTTATCAATATTGTCGCAGGGAGCGTCGCGCTGTCTATTGCCAAGAACAAGCTTTCCACGTCAATTAAGAAAAGAAAAAAGGAACTCGATACGCTTACTCAGATCGGTAATGTGCTGGCATCATCGACCTTTGACATCGACCAGGTCCTCAAGTACACAATGGATATGGTTCGTATTGTTATGAACGTAGAGGCGGGCTCGCTGCTACTGCTCAACAATAACGAGCTGGAATTTAAGGTAACATTCAATGTTGATTTCGAAAAGATACGGGAATTCAAGCTGAGATTCGGCCAGGGCATTGCCGGTTACGCTGCCACGTGCGGCAAGCCGATGATCGTGAACGACGTCAGGCAGTCACCGCATTTTTGTTCTGACGTCGATAAAGTAACTGGTTTTAGAACAAGGTCCGCCTTGTGTGTGCCTATCATTTCCCAGGGAAAGGTGCTGGGCATAATAGAATTGCTGAACAAGATAAACGGAGATTTTACTTCAAACGACGAACAACTCCTTCAGTCAATTGTGTCTTCGGTAACCATTGCCATGGAGAACGCGCGCCTCTACCGCGAAACGGTTTCTATGACCGAGCATGAGCGCGGAATAAGACAGATGTTCCAGAAATTCGTCCCCAAGGAGGTCGTTGACAAGATCATTCACGGCGAGCAGACCGGGAGAACCCTTATAGACGAGTTCAAGACACTTACTTTGCTTAATATTGATATTCGCGGCTTTTCAAAGCTCGCTACAAAGATCGGCCCGAGAAAAACCGTCTCGATGCTTAATTATTTCTTCTCCACCATGGGAGGTATTGTTTTCAACCATCACGGTATCGTAGATAAATATCTCGGCGATGGATTCCTTGCAGTTTTCGGCGCGCCCGTCGCCAGCCCATCGGATGCGGACAATGCCGTAGCAGCCGCATTGGAAATGAAACGGTCTATAGAGTCGGTGAGCAATTATTTTCTGAACAAAATAAACACTCCTCTTACAATAGGCATCAGCATACATACGGGCGAGGTGGTCATCGGGAACATAGGCTTCGACAAAAAGATCGACTACACGGTTATAGGAGATCCGGTGAATACGGTCTTCAGGCTGCAGGGAATCACGAAATCAATAAAAAATGGCATTCTTATCAGCGAGAAGACCCACAGCATTGCGCAGTCGCACCTTAACGTGCGGGAAGTCGGCATATATGAGATAGACTCCATGCTCGGCGCCCTGAAGGTATACGAACTGCTCGGCATCGAAAATAACTGACGAACAACAGCATCAATAGGTTATTTCTGCGGCACCTGGTATGATTATCAATTAGCTTCCAGGAGCAATTCGAGTTTTTCCCGGTCAGTGATAGTATATTTGAGGCGGCCTTTAGTAATGAGCTTCAATCTGTCGAGGTGATTGAGAACGTTTGTTACTGTCACGCGCGAAAGACCTGTAATGTTTGCAATATCTTCGTGGGTAATCCGCTTTTTGATAAGAACGCCGTTACCGCTTGGCTCGCCGACCTCATGCATCAACCTCAAAAGAATATGGGCAACTTTTTTCTGCGCATCGAGAAAAGAGAGGTCCTTCACCTGCAGGCCAAGGAGCCGCAGCTTTCTTATAATGATAGTGATTATGAGGAATGAAACTTCCGGGTGGGCCTTAATGAGGTTTTCGGCTTCATCGATATTTATAATGTGGATATCTGATTCTTCAAGGGTCGTGGCTGTATCAAAATGAGTGTATCGGTCGAAGGCGGCTCCTAAACCTAAAAAGGTATTATCTTCCTGGATGGCGAGTATTTTTTCCGATCCGCTTTCGCCAAACATGCTTACCTTTACCTTGCCTTGCCCAACAAAATAAAACTGGTTGCTCCTTTCCCCTTGCATGTAAATGACCTGGCCTTTTTGATAGCGCTTGACTTTAGATATGCCCAGGAGCATCTTCAGTTCGTCGGTAAATTTTCCGACATTGTCCGTTACATAGGGAGAGCCGGAAAGGCGGGTCATGCGGGTTTTGCCGTGCTTCATCAGTCTGTCCTTTTTTAATAAATATAATTAATGTAGTCTGTTTTACAGAAAAAAGTCAAAACAAAGTGCAATAATGACCAGGCATTAATAATTATAGATAACGAATGCAGGACGGCTGGTTTTTCCTGCTGCGGTGCCGGAGGAGATTATCTCTGGGTCTCCTCCGGTTTTTTTTACAAAAAATTGATAATACAAAAGCCGACGGTGGGAATTGAACCCACGACCTGCTCATTACGAGTGAGCTGCTCTACCTCTGAGCTACGTCGGCGATGTGTTGTTTTTATAGCATAATCATATAGTTGCGGCAATAAAAATCTGATGATTACAAAAGGGAGGGTCAGCAGGATATCACGTAATTCAATACATTGCTGATTTCACTGATAGTATAGGGTTTTATGATAACGCCTTTGAAGCCGTGATCTACGTAATCTGACATTATGGGGTCATTCGAATATCCGCTCGATACAATCGCTTTAATGTCAGGATCGATTTCGCGGAGGTGTTTTAATGTCTCTTTCCCGCCCATTCCTCCGGGAATGGTAAGGTCAAGGATGACCGCGTCGTAAGACCCGCTGGAATAAAAGCTCACCGCTTCTTCTCCGTCTTTTGCTAAGTCAACGTTGTACCCCAGGTATTGTAATATGTCGCCGACGACATTCCTGATCGTTTCTTCGTCGTCCATGACAAGTATCTTTCCCTTTCCATTTTTCACGCTTGTTTTTTCTAACGGTTCTTTTACCTTGTGCTGCGTTTGTGCGGCCGGCAGGTATATGACCAGCGTTGTGCCTATTCCAAGGGTTGATTCCACATTGATATGTCCCTTATGCCTTTGAACGATAGAATAACAGATAGAAAGGCCAAGGCCGCTCCCTTTCTCTTTTGTCGTAAAATATGGGTCGAATATCATGTCGAGGTGTTCCTCTGGTATGCCGGTGCCCTGATCCCTGATAGATATCCTGACGTAATCACCTTTTTGAAGTGGCTCGTTCACATTGTCAGAGGCTATATTTTCTGCCCTGATAGTTACGGTACCGCCATGAGGCATTGCCTGTTGGGCATTCAGGGCAATGTTGCCGATGACCTGGCCTATCTGGTTCTCATCGACCTCCACCGCCAGCAGGTCGGGAGAGATGTCGAATTCAGGTCTGGTGTTTGTCCCTGAGAGCACAAATTCAGCGGCATTTTTCAGGAGATCCCGAATCGACATGACCTTTTTAACGGGTGCGCCCCCCTTGGAAAAGGTAAGGAGCTGCCTGGTCAGGTCTTTTGCCCTTTCAGCCGCCCGTTCTGCACTTTCAAGGAGACGAAGCAGCTTATCTGTATTTACTCCTCCATAGATCTTGGCAAGGGCTATATTGCCGAGGACCATTGTCAGGATGTTGTTGAAGTCATGCGCTATGCCTCCGGCGAGGACGCCAAGGGATTCGAGCTTGCTTACCCTCATCCTCTCCTTTTCGGAGGCCCTTATTTCGGTAATATCGTTAATAACACCCACAAATCCGATGGCGATCCCATTCAGGTCGGTCAGCGGGGCTTCCTCTATTATCACGATCCGCTCGGATCCGTCAGGATGCCTGAGGGATGTTTCATATTTGCCGCTGCTGGGATGCCCGAATATATCCAGGCTGATCGCGCAGTGCAACGGGTTTTCTTGAGGATTCTTTACGATATCAACCTCGCTCAGGCCCACGAGCTCTTCACATTTGATCCCGAGATACTCTTCAAAGGCTTTATTGCAGCCGAGATAACACCCCCATATATCTTTATAAAATGTCGGGCTCGGAACCTTGTCGATCAGCGTCTGAAAAAGATGCAGCTGCTCCTGAACGTGCCTGCTATTTGTTTTTGTTACAGTCATAATATTATAGTTTTTAGTCGCCAGAGGTCATCCTCATTTTAATATATACTTAATAGATCAGTTTCAAAACATTATCAATGACCTGCATCACACCTCATAGGCCGAATCCGTAGGTCAGTTTTAAAAAATAGTTCCTCTCAGGAGAGGGGTAGAGGTTGATCCTCGAAGATGTTGTGCTCGCCACGCCGAATTCGCTATATTTCGTATTGGTTAAATTTTTGATTCCGAATAGCGCCTCGAGCGCCTTATATTTGTAGGATATGTTGAGGTCAAAGATCGTATATCCCGGCAGTTTCCTGTGGTCATTGAGCTGGTCGCTGATCGCGTACCTGTCTCCCGTATAGACAGCGATGAGATTCGCGACAAAACTGTTGAACGAATAGGATATGTTCGAAGAGAATTTGTTCTTCGGCACGAGGGGTATATCGTTCCCGTCCACATCAGCATTATTGATAAGCTGTCTTCCGTCAAATTTTGCTTCCGTGTATGAATAACCTATGCCAAGCTTTATGTCTTTCATTACGAAAAAATTCATCTGCGCCTCAATACCCTGTCGTCTGGTCTTTTCATAGTTTGCATTGGCAAAGGTAAAGGGGTTGTAAAATATCTCATTATCATTTTTCGACTGAAAAAAGTTCAAAGAACCTCCGAAGCGCTCAAATGGATTCCACCGGGCGCCCACGTTGATTTCCCGCCCGGTCTGCGGCCTCAGGCCTGCTGTTATAACCCCGGTCTGCGTATTCACAAGTTCGTCGGTTGAGGGGAACCGGAAGCCTTTCGCATAGGTAATGAAGGCGTTCCCCGTCTTGCTGAAAAGATAATTGATCGATGCCCGGAAGGCTTCTTTCTGATCATGGGTGCGATAGGCAGTAGACAGGGCAGGGGTAACGTAATCCCTATAGGCGGAATCATAGGCAGCCTTATGGACCCTGTAGCCTATATCAAGGATCAGGTTGTCGAAAGGATAGAACTTCTCGTTTGCATACACCCCGTAATCGGTCTTTGTGATGTCGGCAAGGGTTTGAGAGGGTGTAGTAACTCCAAAAAAGGTAAATCCTCCCGATGAGTCCAGGGTGGTGGGAGATTTGTAGTAATCAAACCCCATGGTGAAGGTATTCTTGCGCTGATAGAGCGGCTTGTCGACCACTATTTTTGGAGTGAACCCGTAGGTTTGGAGCCTTCCCATCCCTTGGCTCTCAGAGACCCAGGGAAAGCCGAAGAAGACGCCGGAAGAGTAGAAGTATGAAGCATTGTGCCTGTTTCTGTATGATCCCCCTATTGATAATTTTACATCTTCTTGAAGTTTTACCACAGCCTCCAGATCAACAAAGTTGTCCTCTGTTGAAGCATTATCATCCGGCGTGCTCGCATCCGTTCTTTTTGCAGTGCCATTTATCAGGTTCTGCCAGAGTACGGCCCCCGGCATGCCGTACCGGTCCTTATGGTGGCCTGCTTTAAGGTTTAATGTGAGGTTTCTGAAGGGGTCAACGGAAAAATTCCCGAAGATGTCTTTCATCTGTAGATTTTGGTTTTCCCTGTAGCCGTCTGAGTCATATGAAGATGATAAAAGAAAATATGAGAACTTCTTGGAGCCGCCGGAGACGCTTAGGCTTGGAGCAAACGTGTTGTAGTTCCCGGCGAGCATTTTTGCAGTTATGTTCGGTCTGCCTTCTCCCTTTTTTAGTATGATGTTTACCGCGCCGGCCGAGGCATTATCGCCGAACATTACGCTTGCGGAGCCTCTGTATATCTCGACCCTTTCGATCATGGAAACCGGTATCTGGGCAAGGTCCGCGCCGGATATATCAACATTGTTCACCCTCCTTCCGTCGATGAGAAAGAGCACGTTCTGGGGCGACGCTTCCCCGTAGCCACGTATGTCGATGCTCGATTGTTTTACGGTACCTGAATATGATTTGGTTGAGATGCTGGGCTCTTCTTTAAAGACGTCGATAAGGGTCATCGCGCCCTTCTGTTCCATTTCGTCGCTTGTAATAACAGTGATGTTCGCAGGGGTTTCCTGCAAAGATACTTCAGTGCGCGTTGCCGTTACCACAATATTGTCCAGCCTGTATGGAACCTCCTGCGAAAGCCCGTTGCCTGTTAAGATAAGGGCGAAAAAGATGGTTGAAAAGATGATCTGAAGCATGAAAAACCTCCTTATACCTCGTAAGGCAGTGTCTTTTCGAATTCAACTCAAGGTTTCCTGGCTTAGGGAATACGGCTTAGCACACCTTCCCGTTCTGCATAAAACAGAACAGTGGCCGGGCATACGCCCACGTGCCGCCTTGAACCCATCACAGTTGCGGGACAGCGGAAGATTTTCACTTCGCTTCCCTTGCAAGCTGAACCGTATGAATTTAATGATAATTAACATAGGGGATATTTAAAAACAATATTTTTTTGTTTCTTTTAGCGTGCTTGAATGTTTAAATTTCAGCAACAGGCAAGAGAGGTCCACGGTATGCACGAAGAGTACATCCGGAAGATCTTCAATGAATGCAGCGTCGGCAGGTTGCTCGGCATTGAGATCTGCGAATTAAGGGAAGGCTTTGCAAAAGGTATGCTGACCCTGAAAAAAGAGCATATGAATGTTTTTGGCAGCGTTCATGGCGGGATTTTATTCTCTTTTGCCGATCAGGTCGGGGGCGCATGCGGCAACAGCCTCGGAAGAAAAGCGGTGCTTGTCGAATCTGCAATCCAGTATTTTAAGGGAGCGGTTCCAGGTGAGACCATTTTCGGCGAAGCAACATATACATACAAGGGTAAAAAGATAGGAAGAATTGATATTAAGATATATAATGACAGGGGAGAGCTGCTTGCCATAATGCATAATATCTCCTATACCAGCGAAAATGAACACCCCTCAGAAGCTCAATAAGATCTTTCATGTCCTTCTCGAAACCTTCGGACCAAGAAATTGGTGGCCCGGCGAAACGCCGCTGGAGGTTATTATCGGCGCAGTGCTGACGCAGAATACCTCGTGGAAAAACGTTGAGAGGGCGATAAGAAACTTAAAGACAAAGAAGCAGCTGGATATAAAAAAATTATACGATATCGCACCTTCGTTGCTGGCGGAGATAATCAGGCCTGCAGGATACTTTAATATAAAAGCGAGAAGGCTGAAAAATGTTATTACCGTGCTTCATGAGCATTACAATGGGAATATTGAAAGGCTTTCATCTCTCGGCGTCCAGGAACTGCGCAGCATATTGCTTGCGATAAACGGAATAGGGCCGGAAACCGCAGACAGCATCATGCTTTACGCGCTCAACAAGCCTGTCTTTGTCGTTGATGCATACACAAAAAGGTTTTTAAAGAACCACAGGCTCTATAACGGAGATGGCTACAAGGATTGCCAGGATTATTTCATGAAAAACCTGCCTGCCGATGTCTATCTTTATAACGAATTCCACGCCCTGATAGTCTTTTTATGTCAAAGATACTGTAAAAAGACGCCCATATGCCATGAATGCCCCTTAAAGAATGTATAAAACCGGCAGAAATACGATTTTCGTATACAAGCTATTGCATTATCGGCCTTTTTCTATTATGATAGTTTCAAAAAACAGGGAGTGATTATGTTCTTTGTTGCTGACCTCGGTGATATTAAAAAAGGCAAGGTTACAGACGTCTATTTTGAGAGAACCCTTGAGATCTTAAAAAAGAAAGGCATCGACAAATGGGTCCGGGCTGAATTTATCGTTAAAAGGCTTCCCGATAATATACCCTGGGCGGTTTTTTCCGGTATAGAAGAGGTTTCACAGGTCGTGGACGGCCTTAAGGTAAAGATACGGGCGATGAGGGAAGGCACGGTGATCAAGCCGTACCAGCCCGTGCTTGAAATAGAAGGCATGTATACTGATTTTGGCGTTATGGAGACCGCCATCCTGGGCCTTATATGCCAGGCATCGGGCGTTGCCACGAAGGCAGCACGCTGCAAGAAGGCGGCGGGCAATAAACCGGTCATAAGTTTCGGGGCAAGGCGGGTACACCCTGCCATTGCGCCCATGGTGGAGCGGAGCGCCTTTGTCGGCGGATGCGATGGCGTTTCTGTTGTCTACGATGCGGAGACCATTGGAGAAGAGCCGACAGGGACAATGCCGCACGCCCTGATCCTGATAATCGGAGATACCGTCGACGCGCTAAACGCCTTCGACGAAGTGATAGATAAAAAAATAAAACGGGTTGCCCTCATCGATACATTTAATGATGAAAAGGTGGAGGCGCTAAGGGTTGCCGATGCCCTCAAAGAGAAGCTCTATGCAGTGAGGCTCGATACGCCGTCTACACGAAGGGGGGACTTTCTCAAGATCCTCGAAGAGGTCAGGTGGGAGCTGAATATACGTGGCTACGGCCATGTCAAGATATTCGTAAGCGGCGGGATCGATGAGAAAAAGATACTCCAGTTGAATCAGTATGCCGACTCTTACGGGGTAGGAACAACGATCACCAACGCGAAGGTTATAGATTTTGCCATGGACATAATCGAGATAGAAGGGAAGCCTGTCGCGAAGCGCGGAAAGATGTCCGGCGCCAAGAGGGTGCTGCGCTGCCTGAGCTGCTACAAAGACAAGGTGGTTCCGCTTGATCAGAATATCGACTCCCGCTGCGACTGTGGCGGAGAATATGCCGACCTCCTGAACCCCTGGTATGAAAATGGGAAATTTTCTGAAAAAGGCGCTACGCCACAGGCGATCCGCAAATACGTTTTGGAGCAATTGAAAGCGCTAGAGATTTAAAATGAGATATGGACCTTTTCGCCGTCAGTGCTTCTCTCGACGGCGCCTATGGGGAACGCCGTTTCCCCCAAGCCTGCCAGTGTTTTTATGACGGCCTCTTCATCGTTTTTGGCAACAATAAGAATGAACCCTACGCCCATGTTGAACGTTGAGCACATCTCGTGAAGGTCTATGTTGCCAAGCTTCATGATGAGCTTAAAAATACCGGGGACCCGTTCCTGCGAGAGGTGGATGCCCGCGCAGAGTCCTTGCGGGATTATCCTTTTGATGTTGCCTGGAAGCCCGCTGCCCGTTACATGCACCATACCCTTGACGTCAAATGCTTCAAGCGTTTTGAGAACGGGCTTCACATAAATCCTCGTCGGCTTCAACAACTCCTCGTATAATTTCCCCTTCAGGCCTTCAACGTCAGCATCGATATCGAAGCGGTGAACGTCGAAGAACACTTTTCGGACAAGCGAGAACCCGTTGCTGTGAAGGCCATTAGAGGCCAACCCTACTATACTGTCGTTCTCCCCGATACGTGAGCCGTCGATGATCCTGTCTTTTTCTACGAGGCCGACGGCAAAGCCTGCGAGATCGTATTCCCCTTCCTGGTACATAGAAGGCATTTCTGCAGTTTCACCGCCGATGAGAGCGCACCCGGCCATCTCGCAGCCGTCGCATATTCCCGATATGACATTCTTATAAACGTTTTCCTCAATGCTGTTGCATGCGTAATAGTCAAGAAAAAAGAAAGGCCTGGCGCCCAGCGTGAGTATATCGTTGACGCTCATGCCAACGAGGTCAATCCCTATCGTATCATGTTTTCCTGAAAGGATCGCGACCTTAAGTTTCGTGCCCACGCCGTCGGTTGAACTGACAAGGACGGGGTTCTTATATCCCTTTGGAAGCTCCGTGAGGGCACCGAACCCTCCGATAGGATTAAGAACTTCAGGGAGGAAGGTTTTCTGGATCCTGGATTTTACACCGTCGATCAGCGTGTCGGCTTTGTGGATATCGACGCCGGCGTCTTTATATGTCAAAGGTTTCATTTTGTTAATCTAAAATTAATCCCCCCGGTTGTCAATGCTATAATACTCATAGCAACAGCATCTGCCGGCTGTTCACAGACATAAATATAAAAAGGGGCTGCAGCCCCTTTTTATATCGTAAATAGTGACTGAAAATAATGCTGCTGTTTTTACAATCCCGTTGTCTTTAGCGATGCGGCATTTACTTCATCTTTTCTATAAATTCATCGACAGGGATTGCGGGAAAAGTAATGAGCTGCAAGGTCCCCCTTGAACCAAGCTCAATGGATAGCTTTGCTATCGCTTCGTTGTTTGGCGCCTCGAGGATGTTCACGAAATCGTATTGCCCCAGGACTGCATACTGCGCAAGGACTTTTGCCCCCATATTTTCAATCTCCCGGTTGACGCCTTCTATCCTATCAGGATGTTTTTTGATCGTCTTTCTTCCCTCATCGGTCAGAGTGCTGATCATTATATATATAGGCATTATTTCACCCCCTTTCTCGTTCTTTATTTTAATCAACTTTCGCTATTTGTCAACTTAAATATTCACGCAGACTGGTAAAACCGCTATCGCACACCCCGGCAAAATCAAGGGTGCGGCACGGCTGGAGGTCAAACAAGAGTCATTTATAGTATTGATAAAAATTAAAAAATATATTAACATGGATAGCCTTGATCTTACAGGTAACGCCGAGAGATAAATGTTTACATTTTTAAACAAAACATTTATCCCGTTAAGAATAATATTTAAGATAAAATATCCAGGGGGTCATCCTATGGCAAAACCGATGGACCAGTACAAATGGCATGAGCTGAACGTAGGGTGCGTCATAGAGGAAGTCGGCAACGCAATGGAATACAAGACAGGCGACTGGCGTTCCCAGAAACCCGTCTGGAACGATGCGAAATGCATCAAGTGCGGTCTTTGCTGGCTCTTCTGCCCCGATGCCGCGATCTACCAGAAAGACGACGGCCTCTATGCAGCAAACCTCGACTACTGCAAGGGGTGCGGCATCTGCGCGAAGGAATGCAAGCCAGGCGCAATCACGATGGTGGAGGAAGAACGATGAAGGAAGGAAAGACCGGTATCGAAGTATCCATCGCGGCATCCATCGCAGCAAAGCTTGCGCGGGTCGAAGTTGTCGCCGCGTATCCCATTACCCCCCAGACGCATATCGTGGAGCATCTCTCCGAGCTTGTTGCGAACGGCGAGCTTGATGCCTCCTATGTCAATGTTGAATCGGAGCACTCTGCAATGTCTGCTTGCTGCGGAGCCTCTGCGGCAGGCGCGCGGACCTTTACCTCCACGAGCGCCCAGGGGATGGAGCTTATGCACGAGATCCTCTTCATCGCATCAGCCATGCGGTTCCCGATCGTCATGGCCGCCGTCAACCGCGCCCTCTCGTCGCCGCTTTCCATCTGGGGCGACCACTCCGACGTTATGGCGGCGCGCGATACAGGATGGATCATGCTCTTCTGCGAGAACGGCCAGGAGGTCGTTGATTCCATCATTATGGCCTTTAAGGTCGCCGAGGACAGGAGGGTTCTCCTCCCGGTCATGGTCAACCTTGACGGGTTCTCCTTAAGCCACGTTATCGAACCCATTGAGTTCCCCTCCCAGGAAAAGGTGGACGCGTTTCTCCCCCCTTATGACCCGCTGTATACCCTGCACCCTGACAAGCCCGTGACGATGGGCGCCTACGGTATGCCTGAACTATATACCGAAGCGAAGTACGCCCAGGAGATGGCGCTCATCAACTCAAAAGGGGTGGTCATCGAGGTCATGGACGATTTTGGAAAGCGCTTCGGGAGGTCCTATAAACCCGTTGAAACATACAATACAGAGAAGGCCGATACGGTCTTCATCGCCCTTGGATCGATCAACGAGAACATCAAGACGGCTATCGATATGCTGAAAGAAGAGGGGAGGGAGGTCGGCCTTATCCATCTCCGGCTCTTCAGGCCCTTCCCGTCCGACGAGCTGATCTCGGCGCTGAAAGGGATCAAAAAGGTTGCCGTTATCGAACGGGCAATGCCGGGAGGCGCTATGAACAGCCCGCTCTTTAACGAGATATCGTCCCTTGTCCACAGCAACAAAATGGGGATACAGCTCAGCAACTTCATCGTGGGCCTCGGCGGGCGCGACGTGAACCCCGAGGACTTCCACGGGATCATTGACGACATGTCTTCTCCGGAGGCCGCGAAAGGGGCTCCGAAAGAAGAGAAAAACTATCGTGTCATAGGGGTGAGAGGATGAGATTAAAAAGTCTTGAACTATATACTGAGCATCCTGAATATGAGTTTGCCGTCTCCGGCCATCGGGCATGCCAGGGGTGCGCGGAGATGCTGGCCTTGCGGTTGGCGCTAAAGGTTTTTGGACAGGACACCATTATTGCCATGGCGACGGGGTGCATGGAGATCATATCGACACCCCTGCCGACGACGAGCTGGCGGCTTCCCTGGATCCACGTTGCCTTTGAAAACACCGCCGCCGTTGCCTCAGGCATAGAATCGGCGCTCAAGATCCTTACTGAGAAAAAGAAGATACCCCGGAAGGATGTCCACGTCGTCGCTATCGCGGGAGACGGCGGGACAAGCGACATCGGCCTCCAGGCGCTCTCGGGGGCAATGGAGCGGGGGCACAAGTTCACCTATATCTGCGTTGACAACGAAGCTTACATGAACACCGGGATCCAGCGCTCTTCTTCGACGCCCTACGGTGCCATGACCACCACCAGCCCTCCGGGAAAACGGAGCATCGGGCAGTCAACACAGAAGAAGAACATGCCGAAGATCGCCGCTGCCCACAATATCCCCTATGTCGCAACAGCCTGCCCTTCTTATCCCTTTGACCTCCTCGCAAAGGTCAAAAAGGCGCGGATGACCAACGGGCCTTCTTACCTGCATGTCCTTTCTGTCTGCCCTACAGGCTGGCGAATACCCTCCGACCTTGCCATACGGTACGGAAGGCTGGCGGTAAGGACAGGGGTCTTCCCCCTCTACGAAGTAGAGAACGGGAAATACAAAATTACTTACAGCCCCGAACCGCTTATGCCCGTAACAGAATACCTCAAAGGGCAAGGCAGGTTCCGCCATTTGACCGACGACATCATAGCTAAGATACAGGAGCGGGTAAGCACCGACTGGGAAGACCTTAAATTCCAGTGCGGCGTAAAATAGGAAGGCGGACCATTCTTCATTTCCTTGACAAAAAAGCACTAATGGATTGAAATATATCCAGGGGGTCATCCTATGGCAAAACCGATGGACCAGTACAAATGGCATGAGCTGAACGTAGGGTGCGTCATAGAGGAAGTCGGCAACGCAATGGAATACAAGACAGGCGACTGGCGTTCCCAGAAACCCGTCTGGAACGATGCGAAATGCATCAAGTGCGGTCTTTGCTGGCTCTTCTGCCCCGATGCCGCGATCTACCAGAAAGACGACGGCCTCTATGCAGCAAACCTCGACTACTGCAAGGGGTGCGGCATCTGCGCGAAGGAATGCAAGCCAGGCGCAATCACGATGGTGGAGGAAGAACGATGAAGGAAGGAAAGACCGGTATCGAAGTATCCATCGCGGCATCCATCGCAGCAAAGCTTGCGCGGGTCGAAGTTGTCGCCGCGTATCCCATTACCCCCCAGACGCATATCGTGGAGCATCTCTCCGAGCTTGTTGCGAACGGCGAGCTTGATGCCTCCTATGTCAATGTTGAATCGGAGCACTCTGCAATGTCTGCTTGCTGCGGAGCCTCTGCGGCAGGCGCGCGGACCTTTACCTCCACGAGCGCCCAGGGGATGGAGCTTATGCACGAGATCCTCTTCATCGCATCAGCCATGCGGTTCCCGATCGTCATGGCCGCCGTCAACCGCGCCCTCTCGTCGCCGCTTTCCATCTGGGGCGACCACTCCGACGTTATGGCGGCGCGCGATACAGGATGGATCATGCTCTTCTGCGAGAACGGCCAGGAGGTCGTTGATTCCATCATTATGGCCTTTAAGGTCGCCGAGGACAGGAGGGTTCTCCTCCCGGTCATGGTCAACCTTGACGGGTTCTCCTTAAGCCACGTTATCGAACCCATTGAGTTCCCCTCCCAGGAAAAGGTGGACGCGTTTCTCCCCCCTTATGACCCGCTGTATACCCTGCACCCTGACAAGCCCGTGACGATGGGCGCCTACGGTATGCCTGAACTATATACCGAAGCGAAGTACGCCCAGGAGATGGCGCTCATCAACTCAAAAGGGGTGGTCATCGAGGTCATGGACGATTTTGGAAAGCGCTTCGGGAGGTCCTATAAACCCGTTGAAACATACAATACAGAGAAGGCCGATACGGTCTTCATCGCCCTTGGATCGATCAACGAGAACATCAAGACGGCTATCGATATGCTGAAAGAAGAGGGGAGGGAGGTCGGCCTTATCCATCTCCGGCTCTTCAGGCCCTTCCCGTCCGACGAGCTGATCTCGGCGCTGAAAGGGATCAAAAAGGTTGCCGTTATCGAACGGGCAATGCCGGGAGGCGCTATGAACAGCCCGCTCTTTAACGAGATATCGTCCCTTGTCCACAGCAACAAAATGGGGATACAGCTCAGCAACTTCATCGTGGGCCTCGGCGGGCGCGACGTGAACCCCGAGGACTTCCACGGGATCATTGACGACATGTCTTCTCCGGAGGCCGCGAAAGGGGCTCCGAAAGAAGAGAAAAACTATCGTGTCATAGGGGTGAGAGGATGAGATTAAAAAGTCTTGAACTATATACTGAGCATCCTGAATATGAGTTTGCCGTCTCCGGCCATCGGGCATGCCAGGGGTGCGCGGAGATGCTGGCCTTGCGGTTGGCGCTAAAGGTTTTTGGACAGGACACCATTATTGCCATGGCGACGGGGTGCATGGAGATCATATCGACACCCCTGCCGACGACGAGCTGGCGGCTTCCCTGGATCCACGTTGCCTTTGAAAACACCGCCGCCGTTGCCTCAGGCATAGAATCGGCGCTCAAGATCCTTACTGAGAAAAAGAAGATACCCCGGAAGGATGTCCACGTCGTCGCTATCGCGGGAGACGGCGGGACAAGCGACATCGGCCTCCAGGCGCTCTCGGGGGCAATGGAGCGGGGGCACAAGTTCACCTATATCTGCGTTGACAACGAAGCTTACATGAACACCGGGATCCAGCGCTCTTCTTCGACGCCCTACGGTGCCATGACCACCACCAGCCCTCCGGGAAAACGGAGCATCGGGCAGTCAACACAGAAGAAGAACATGCCGAAGATCGCCGCTGCCCACAATATCCCCTATGTCGCAACAGCCTGCCCTTCTTATCCCTTTGACCTCCTCGCAAAGGTCAAAAAGGCGCGGATGACCAACGGGCCTTCTTACCTGCATGTCCTTTCTGTCTGCCCTACAGGCTGGCGAATACCCTCCGACCTTGCCATACGGTACGGAAGGCTGGCGGTCGAAACAGGCGTATTTCCTCTCTACGAAATAGAGAACGGGAAATACAGGCTTACGTATAACCCGGAACCGTTACGCCATGTCGTGGATTATATGAACGGCCAGGGAAGATTCAGGCATCTCACCGTAAAAACTATTTCCCAGATACAGGAAAAGGTGATAAAGGATTGGGGGAGAATGAAATATCTCTGTGGCGTTAAATAAAAGAGGTCTTTCACTCACAAGAAAAGGGGGATTACATGGAGGTTGATACTGCCGCAATCAATACCATAGTTGACAAGTATGACAAGGATAAATCCTACCTGCTTGCCATGTTCCAGGATGTTCAAAGACAATACCGGTATCTGCCGAAAGAAGCCATTCAACATATCTGCGACAGGCTTCGCATACCATTCAGCAAGGGATATGAAGTCGCCACATTTTACTCTTCCATCTCGCTTACGCCGAGAGGCAAACATACAGTCCATGTATGCCTTGGAACGGCGTGCCACTTAAGAGGAGGCCCAAATATCCTCGACACCTTTGAGAGGGAGCTGAAAATCAAGAGAGGGGATACAACAGAAAACGGCCTTTTTACCCTTGAGTCTGTAAACTGCCTCGGCGCCTGCGCCCTTGCCCCGCTTGTAAGGATTGACGGGCACGATTATGGAAAAACAACACCGGGAAGCGTTAAGAAAATAATCAAAGAATATGGAGAAACGACATGATCGTATCGATCAGGGAGCTCGACGGGATAGCGGCGGAAAACAAACAAAAGTCCGGGGCCTACAAAAAGATCGTAAAGATCTGCTGCGGTACAGGCTGCGTATCGTCAGGCGCGCTCAAGGTCTATGAAAAGCTTACCGGTTTTATGAAAGCAGAGGGCTTGACCGATAAGGTGCTTGTAAAAAAAACAGGTTGCCACGGATTATGTGAGAGGGGGCCGATCATCGTTTTCGGCGACGATGAGATACTTTATCAGACTGTCGGCAAAAGGGATCTGGAAGATGATGCCCGCCTCCTGTTGAAAACGATACAGGACGGAACGATCGCTGAAAACCTGCTCTACAAAGGTGATGATAAGGCAAAAAGATATGTATCGCCCCGCGATATTCCCTTTTATGCAGGCCAGACAAGGATTGTCCTTTCTCAAAACGGCATTATCGACCCCGAAGATATCGAAGAATACATTAGCCTGGGCGGGTATCAGGCTCTCCACAAGGCCCTCAAGACAGATCCGGTGGAGATCATTGAGTGGATCGAGAAATCAGGGCTAAGGGGAAGGGGCGGCGGGGGCTTTCCAACCGGTACAAAGTGGCGCTCCTGCAGAGATGCTTCCGGAGAACCGCGGTATGTCATAGCAAATGGCGACGAAGGAGATCCGGGGGCTTTTATGGACAGGTCCCTCATGGAAGGAAATCCGCACGCTGTCATAGAAGGGATGATCATCGGCGGCTATGCTGTCGGCTCCAACCAGGGTTTCATTTATGTAAGGGACGAGTATCCCCTTGCGGTTCAGAGGCTCTCTATAGCAATTGACAAGGCAAGGCACTATGGCCTTCTTGGTTCGAATATCTTCAATACAGGTTTTAATTTTGATATCAAGATCTTTCGTGGAGGCGGCGCCTTTGTCTGTGGCGAATCTACGGCCCTCATGTCATCTATTGAAGGCAAACCAGGCGAGCCCCGGGCAAAATATACCCACACCGTTGAGAAGGGGCTGTGGGATAAGCCCTCAAACCTGAATAATGTAGAAACGTGGGCCTGCGTCCCTCATATAATCAACAAAGGGTGGGAATGGTTTGGCTCGATCGGAACCGCTCAAAGCAAGGGGACAAAGGTCTTTTCACTGGTAGGCAAGGTAAAGAATACAGGGCTTGTCGAGGTTCCCATGGGCATTACGCTCAATGAGATCATCTTTAAACTCGGAGGGGGCATCCAGGGAGACAGGAAGTTCAAGGCCGTTCAAACCGGAGGGCCTTCAGGCGGCTGTATACCCGCCGAGTATCTCGAAATGCCTGTTGATTTTGATTCGCTGACCAAGCTTGGCTCAATGATGGGTTCGGGCGGGATGATCGTCATGGATGAGAGGGATTGCATGGTCGACGTGGCCCGTTACTTTCTCAAATTCCTTGTAGATGAATCCTGCGGCAAGTGTACCCCCTGCAGGGAAGGCGTCCGGCGCATGTTCGAGATCGTCGACAACATATGCAGCGGAAAGGGGTCGAAAGGCGATGTGGAGCGCCTCGAGGAGCTTGCGAGGGCGATCCAGCTTGGTTCGCTCTGTGCCCTTGGCCAAAGCGCCCCAAACCCTGTTCTCTCAACAATCAAATATTTCAGGGATGAATATAATGTTCATATAGAGCAAAAAAAATGCCCTGCCGGCGTCTGCAAGGCCCTTACAACATTCATCATAGATCCGGAAAAGTGTACCGGCTGTATGCGGTGCGCCACCGAGTGCCCTGTAACATGCATCAGTGGCGAAAAGAAGAAGGCCCATACGATAGACCAATCGAAATGCGTAAAATGCGGCACCTGTTACGATGTATGCAGGTTCGGTGCAGTAAAGTACGAATAGGGAGAAGCTATAATGGTAGAGTTCACTATCAACGGAAAAAAGGCCAGTGCAGAAAAGGGCGAAACCATCCTTAACGCTGCACGCCGCGAAGGATTTGATATTCCTACTTTATGCTACCATGATACCCTCGGCTCTGACGGAAGGTGCAGGTTGTGTATGGTCGAAGTCAGGAAGGGGAGCAGAAAAAGGCTCGTAACATCTTGCCTGTATCCTGTTGAAAGCGGGATAGAGGTTTTTACTGAATCTCCCGATGTCCTCCTCGTGAGAAAAACCGTCTTAGAGCTTCTTCTTGCCAGGTGCCCCAACTCTGAAACCATACAGTATCTCGCAAAAGAGCATGGCGTAGACACGATAAGGTATAGCAAAGACAACGATAAAGGCAAATGCATCCTTTGCAACCTCTGTGTTAAGACCTGTGAATTTAATGTGGGAGTTGCTGCTCTTTGTATGAGCGGAAAGGGCACTTTGAAAAAAGTTACAACTCCTTATGGCGAACCGTCGCATGACTGTATAGGGTGCGGTGCCTGTGTTGCCATATGCCCGACGGGACACATATACATGGAAGACAAAGACGGGGTAAGGACTATCTGGAACAAACGTTTCGAGCTTGCGCGGTGCCCTAAATGCAACAGATACCATGCGCCTCTTGAACAATTGGAGTTTATCGCCGCCAGATCAGGCACCCCGGTGGAACAGCTCCTCATCTGCCCCAGCTGTAAATAATTTTTCAAAAGTGTGACGGAGAACATTGAAAAAGGCATTTATCTCCGGTATATTGAAAATATATGTTGCAAACATTTTATAAAAGTATAAAATATAAGTAGCTGATATGACTTATAAAGTCGTTGGCTCATCAATTTTTTGCCACAAAAGGTGATGGGGTATGCCTTTTGATCTTGAGAAAATAGGGCGATTTTTAAAAGCGAGAAGGGAAGAGAAGGGGTTTACCATTACCCAAATCTCCAGCGTTCTCTGCGTGCGGAAGTCTTTGATCGAAGCCATGGAGCAGGGCAACTGGGCTATGCTTCCCCACCACGTTTATGTCAGGGGCTACGTCAAGGAATATGCAAACTTTCTCAATGTTTTTAGCGAGATCGCAGATGATTTCGCGGAAGAAGAAAAGGCTGTCCCGCCGGAGATTCCCGTCCAGCAGATGGTCGAACCGCCTAGAAAGAAGATCCCGCGAAAAGTATTTGTATATTCAGTGATCTTCTTTGTTTTGCTGGGCTACTTGATTATAAACCGTACGCAGAGAGATCAGCAGCCGTATACGCCTCCCGTCGAGGCGACAAGCCACACATCATCTACGGGCGTCTTCAGCCCCGGACCTGCGGAAAATATGCCGCCTTCTTCCAATATCCCTGACAATAAAATGCTTATGATCTCCTGCCACGAACGGACATGGATCAGCGTCATTATCGATGGCACAGAAAAGAAGGAGTTTATGCTCAATCCCCAGGAGGTCATCATGCTCAGCGCCAAAGAGAGGTTTGACCTCCTCATCGGAAACGCAGCGGGGATAAAGATGTTCCTGAACGGTAAAGATGTACAGTTCTCAGGGAAAAACGGTGAAGTAAAAAGGATTCAACTGTCGTAATATCAAAAACTACTGATCAATGATGCTTACTGGGTAAGTCTTTCCATCTCTGAAGCGGAGATATCGAAATTGGCATATACCCTTTGAACATCATCGGAATCTTCCAGCGCTTCCATCAGTTTAAGCATCGTTTCCGCATTCTTGCCATCCAGCTTTACTGATGTCTGCGGGATCATGCTGATCTCTGAAACGATATATTTGATACCATGGTCATCAAAGATCTTTTTCACCGATTCGAAGCCCGACACATTGGTCATGACCTCAATCTCAGTGTCAGTGTCAACTACATCCTCTGCCCCTGCTTCAAGGGCTAATTCCATGATCTTTTCTTCGTCAACGCTTTTTTTATCAAAAGATATGTACCCTTTCTTCTGAAATATCCAGGAAACGCAGCCTGCCTCGCCAAGGTTGCCGTTGAGCCTCGATAAGATGTGGCGTACGTCCGCCGTGGTCCGTTTTTTGTTATCCGTGAGGGTCTCTATAAGTATTGCCACACCTCCCGGGCCGTACCCTTCATAGGTATATTCCTCATAGCTCTCACCTTCTATGGCCCCGATCCCCTTCTTGATCGCCCGCTCAATATTGTCTTTCGGCATATTTTCAGCCTTTGCCTGAAGAACGGCAACCCTCAGTCTTGAATTTGCTTCAGGGTCGCCTCCGCCTATCCTTGCAGCGGTTGTTATCTCTTTTATGAGCTTTGTAAAGATCTTCCCCCTTTTAGCGTCAGCAGCACCCTTCTTGTGTTTGATGGAACTCCATTTGCTATGTCCTGACATTGGGCCCCCAGGTAAGTAAGAATGGTGGGCGATATTGGATTCGAACCAACGACCTCTGGTATGTGAGACCAGCGCTCTAACCATCTGAGCTAATCGCCCATGCGTTTTACTTTTAGTATATTATAGTTGAAAAGTCAATATTAAGCCAGCACATGATTTATATTTCCTTTTAATTTAGAATTGTTTAATATCTTTTTATGAGCAAATACGTCTTCGGCCCCATAACATCGAGGCGGCTCGGACGCTCTCTTGGTGTCGATATTATTCCGGGCAAGTATTGCTGTTTCGACTGCATCTATTGTCAGATCGGGAAAACCACAAACCATGTGATCGAAAGGAAAAGCTTTTTCGATCCTTATATGATTATCAACGAGATAATGGAAAAAGTAAACAAATCCGGTCATATCGATTACATAACATTTTCAGGTTCCGGCGAGCCTACTTTAAACGCTGACCTGGGCCTGATGATCGATGAAATAAAAAAAACATCTGCTATCCCCGTATCTGTCATTACGAGCGGCGCCTTGCTCTTTCAGGAGGACGTGCGGAACGACCTGTTGTCTGCCGACGTTGTCTTGCCGTCGCTGGATGCCGTCAGTGAAGACATATTCCGGTACATCAACAGGCCCCACCTGGTGGTGGAGATAGAGTCGATCATTTCAGGACTTAAACTTTTAAGGAAAGACTTCCGGGGCAGGATATGGCTTGAGATTATGCTCGTAAAGGATATCAACGATGACGAAGAAGAGCTGGGAAAGATAAAGGAGGTCGCCGATTCGATCCATGCTGACAAGATACAATTAAATACGGTCACGAGGCCTGCCGGCGAAGATATACCGGGGATGCTTACAAAATACGAGCTTGAAAAGGCATGCTCCTTCCTGGGCAATACATGTGAAATAATCTCGACATTTAGAGAAAAGCCCGTTCAACATGATGAAAAAGAGTGGTCTAAAGATGTTCTGAATATATTAATGAAAAGATCCTTAAGCCTTGACGATATCGTTAAGATCACCGGGATATCCTTCTATAAGGCAAAAAACAGGCTGCAATTGATGGAAAATGAAGAACGCATCAAAAGTTATCATTTTCATGACACGATATATTATATGATCAACAGGTAAAGCATCGCGTGCTCATGAGATAATCACGTTTTTGCTTTTTAACGATAGGCGGGAAATTGTTATTGACAAACACTTCCCGCAGAATTTACTATAACACCTATATCAGGGAGGGGGTGGATTAATGGACACGAAGAAGTGGTATATTGAAAAGATGATGGACCGGACCGTACAGGCCTTGAAAGAGAATTATTTCGATGCCGCTTTTTTCACAGACAAAAAGGATCTTATAAGCAGGGTAATGGGCTATGTAAAGCCAAAGATGAAGATCGGGATCGGCGGATCCATGACCCTAAGAGAGATAGGGCTCGTTGAAAAGATCAAAAAGGAAAAGGTGACGGTCCTCGACCATTGGGAAGCCGGCCTTTCGAAAGAAGAAATACAGGCGATGAGGATCCAGCATCTGACGAGCGATCTTTTCCTGTCAGGGTCGAATGCGATCACCGAGAACGGCGAGATCGTGAACATTGACGGGTTTGGCAACAGGGTAAGCAGCATCACCTTTGGTCCGAAGAAGGTTATTATTGTTGCCGGCTGCAACAAGATCGTCCCTGATGTCGAGGCCGCTATCGAGAGGATCAAGGATGTCGCGGCGCCCATGAATGCAAAAAGGCTGAATCTCCCGTTGCCCTGTGCGAAAACGGGCTATTGCCACGACTGCAAGTCGGAACAGAGGATATGCAGGATCGTCTCCATACTTGAGCGAAAACCAAATGGAACGGACATATCGGTCTTTATAATCAACGAATCTTTAGGTCTTTAAATAAAGGAGGGAATATGAGAATTAAACGTGCGGTGGTGAGCGTGTCGAATAAATCCGGTCTCAATGACCTGGCGACATGCCTGAAGGATTACGGAGCAGAGGTGCTCTCTACGGGCGGGACAAAAAAATACCTTGAGGGCCTTGGCCTGAATCCATTGGAAGTAAGCTCATACACAGGTTTTCCGGAGATCATGGACGGAAGGGTAAAGACCCTCCACCCGAAGATACATGGAGGGATCCTTAACATACGCGACAACGCAGAACATCAAAAGGCGATGGAAACCCTTGGCATCAAGCATATCGATATGATCGTGGTAAATCTTTACCCCTTTAAAGAAGTTATCAGCAAAGGGTGCACCTTTGAGGAAGCTATAGAAAACATTGATATAGGCGGGCCATCGATGATCAGGGCGGCGGCAAAAAATTACAAATATGTGACCGTTGTGGTAGACCCTGACGATTACCGGAAGGTGATCGACAACATGAAGGCGAACAACGGCGAGACAACAGAAGATCTAAGATTCTATCTCGCGAAAAAGGTCTTTTCAATTACGTCGGATTATGACGGCGCAATCTTTTCATACCTGTCAAAAGTTTAGGATATAAGGAAGGATGCATGAACATTCTTGCAATCGGCGGCGGAGGTAGGGAGCATGCCCTTGTATGGAAGCTGTCACAATCAAAAGATGTGAAGGCTATATATTGCATACCTGGCAACGGCGGTATCTCGGATATGGCGGAATGTGTTGCGATCGATGTCGGCAAAACCGGGGAACTCCTTGATTTTTCAAAAAGAAAACATATCGACCTGGTTATTGTAGGCCCCGAGAATCCCCTTGCCGAAGGCATTGTGGACGTCTTTGAAAAAAATGGGATACCGATATTCGGACCAAAGAAACAGGGCGCCATGATCGAAGCGAGCAAGGTCTTTGCGAAAGAGCTTATGCGAAAATATGAAATACCGACAGCGGCGTTCGACGTATTTGACCGATATGAGGATGCCGTGAAATATCTGGACAGCCTCGTGCCTCCTTACGTTATTAAAGCTGACGGCCTATGTGCAGGGAAGGGCGCCTACGTGATCTGGGACCAGGAGGAAGGCCGGGGCGTTCTTGAAGATCTGATGATAAAGGGGATACACGGGGATGCCGGAAGGAAGATCGTTATAGAGGAATACCTACCGGGGGTTGAGGCATCCTATCTTGCCTTTACAGACGGCACATCCATGCTTTCCCTTCTCACTTCGCAGGACCACAAGCCGCTGCTCGACGGCGACAAAGGGCCCAACACGGGCGGCATGGGCGCCTACACCCCTATACCATTCGTAAACGATGCATTGGAACGGGAGATCAAGCTCAGGATCATGGAGAGGACTATAGCGGCGATGAGGGACAACGGCATCGTCTATAAGGGCGTGCTCTACGGCGGGCTTATGCTGAAGGGGAACGACCCCTATGTCATAGAGTTCAACGCCCGTCTTGGCGATCCCGAGACGCAACCCATACTTTTCAAGATGGAAAGCGATCTCCTGCCTATCCTGATGGCATGCATAGATGGAAAACTGAACACCATCAAGGAGATCCGGTGGAAGGAGGGCGTGTCGATATGCGTTGTCATTGCGTCGAAAGGATATCCCGATAAACCGGAAAAAGGGCTTCTTATCAATGGACTGGAAAAGCTAAAAGGCAGAGAGGATATTATGGTATTTCACGCCGGAACGAAGAAATCAGACGACCGCTATTATACCTCCGGCGGAAGGGTGCTGGGCGTTACAGCGATAGGCAGCACTTACGAAGATGCAATGAAGAGGGCGTACGAAGCAGTATCTATGATAGAGTTTGACGGCATGCATTACAGGAAGGATATCGGGGCAAAAGCGCTTACAGGAAAAGTTTAAGGATATGGAGGAGAAAAATGGGCAAGGAATATAACATAGCGGTGATCCCTGGTGACGGGACTGGTCCTGAAGTCGTTGCAGAGGGCATTAAAGTTATTGATACCATATCGAAAAAATTGGGTTTTGCCTTAAAGTACACCTATTACGACATCGGAGGGGAACGTTATTTAAAAACAGGTGAAGTGCTGCCGGACAGCGTCCTCGATGAGCTAAGGCAGTACCATGCGATCTATCTCGGCGCCATAGGCCACCCCGATGTTAAGCCTGGCGTGCTGGAAAAAGGGATACTCCTGCGTACGAGATTTGAGCTCGACCAGTACATCAATCTAAGGCCCGTAAAGCTCTACGAAGGGGTCGATACCCCGCTTAAAAATAAAGGCCCAAAAGAGATAGATTTCGTTGTAGTTCGTGAAAATACAGAGGGATTGTACGCAGGCGCGGGCGGCGTCCTGAAAAAGGGGACAAAGGATGAAGTAGCCACACAAGAATCGATAAATACGCGAAAAGGCGTCGAGCGATGCCTGCGGTTTGCCTTTGAATATACAAAAAAACGAAACAAAGAGAAGAAGCTTACATTGTGCGCGAAAACAAATGTTCTCACATTTGCCTCGGGCCTTTGGGAGCGCGCCTTTTACGAAGTAGCGAAAGATTATCCCGGCGTGAAGACTGACTATGCCCATGTAGACGCAACCTGCATGTGGATGGTCAAAAACCCGGAATGGTTCGACGTGATCGTCACCGATAATCTTTTTGGCGATATTATTACCGATCTGGCGGCGATGATACAAGGCGGATTAGGCATTGCATGCGGCGGGAACATTAACCCTGAAGGCGTATCAATGTTTGAGCCGATGGGAGGGTCTGCTCCGAAATATACCGGAAAGAACGTGATCAATCCCCTTGCAGCAATCCTTGCAGCAGGGATGATGCTTGGATTTGTTGGTGAACAGGAAGCTGCTGATATTATTGAAAAAGCAGTTCAAAAGGCCCTGAAAGAAGATATCAGATCCCTTGAAGCAGGCAAAATGGGCATGGGTACAAAAGAGCTCGGGGATCTTATTGCCAGATATGTTTTAACGGTTTGATCGTTCCTCTTTAACCTTTTTGCTGAGGGTATTCCTGTTAATACCTAATAGTTTTGAAGCCTTCGAAACGTTATTGCCTGAAAGCTTCATGGCTGACCTGATAAATACCTTTTCTATAAGGTTCTGCACATTCATAAGAATGTTATCATGGTCATTTACTTTAGATTTTAATAGATTATCTACTATATCTTCAAGTTTTACTTCAACATGCTTATAGTACTCATTGATCTTATTATCAACCATGAATAAACTCTGTTTTTTAGTGAATAGAGTATTGTAGCATAATTTCATTTTTTTAGGTGCAAATAATTTAGTTGACAAAGAATATAATTGCATATATTTTTTACTTGTATTGTATACTGTATACATTTTAGAAACTGAGCGGAAGGAGCGGTGATTTGCCTGGCCATATAATATATCTGTATTCTTCCATAGTTATTCAAAACAAAGAATGTCAAACATAACGAGGTACTAAAATATGAAGATAGAAAAGATCGATCATATCTGCTTCGCGGTAAAAGACCTTGAAGAAACAAAAAAAATATACAAGGATCATTTTGACCTGCTGCCCGCCTGTGAATATGTTGCTGAATCAGAGAAGATAAAAGTAGCCCGGTATTATATCGGAGAAGTGGCTGTTGAGTTTATGGAATCAACCTCTCCTGGCGGAGAGGTTGCTAAATTCATTGACAGCAGGGGGGAGGGCGCCTTCCTCATATCCTATAAAGTAGACAATCTTGAAAAGTCAATGCGGGAGCTTAAGGAGAAGAACGTCAAACTGATCGACGACAAGCCAAGGGAGCTTTTCGGAACCCGGTATGCCTTCGTTCACCACCCCAACAAGCTTCACGGGGTATTAACGGAGCTTCTGGAAGGGGATTTCGATATCAATAAATAAGCTGAAGGGAGGAAGAATGCGGGCATTGGTAATAGGGGGAACGGGGGGTATGGGACAGGGAGTTGCCAGAGACCTCATCAAACAGGAACAGATTAAAAGCGTGATCCTCGGCGACATCAATACAGACCCGAACCGCGTGCAGGACAAGCTGCGCGCCAGCGAAAAGGTTTCTCTGGTGAAGATAGATGTAAATGATCACAGCGCCATGGTCAAGACAATCAGTGATGTTGACGTTGTCATCAACTGTGCGGGGCCGTTCTATAAGACGGCGGTCGCGGTAGCCAGAGCGGCAGTTGAGGCAAGGGTTAATTATATAGATATCTGCGACGACTATGAGGCTGTCCCCATCCTTTTTTCTTCTGCAGACATCGATAAGGCAGCCAAAGAGGCAGGTATAACCGTTCTGACGGGCATGGGATCAGACCCGGGGACAAACAACGTGCTGGTAAAATGGTATGCAGATCAGATGGACCGTGTCGATGAGATACACTTATTCTGGGTGGTAAGTATTGCCGAGCTTGCCGGCGCTGCCTGGGATCATAGCCTTCATATGGTTACCGGAAAAATACCCCAGTATCTGGATGGTAAGTTAGAATATGTAGAAGGCGGCACCGGAGAAGAGACCGCTGAATTTCTCCCGCCTCTCGGCACCTGTGTAGTACGCTATGTAGGCCACCCCCAGCCCATAACAATACCGAAGTACATTGAAGGGGTAAAGAAAGTGGTTATTAAGGGGGCGCTCATACCGTTATGGGTAGATGAGCTTATCAAAGAGCAGAAAGAAACGGGCTTTCTTAGCACGGAGGCCGTAGAGATCAAGGGGACGAAGGTTGTGCCCTATGACCTGACATTACGGCTTTGGGACACAATCCCTAAGAACAGGGATAACGGCCCTGCCGCTTCTGGCTTGAAGGTGATCGTAAAGGGTGAACGGCAGGGGAGGGGGGTCACATATACGGCAGATATAGTGGGGAGGATGGCTCCGGGGACAGGGCTTCCGGCATCGATCGCGGCCTTAATGATGTTTGCAGGTGATGTCAAGGTAAAAGGCGTGGTGGCGCCGGAGGGCTGCATCGATCCGGAAAAATTCCTTAAAGAATTGCTCAAAAGAGGTGCAAGGATACATCAGACAGAGACCATATCGTCTTTATTTAAACTGTAAATATAAGGAGGGCCCTCATGGAAGAAGCCAAGAAACTGAACATAACAAAAAGCCTGGAACTTTTTGAAGAGGCAAAGACGCTGGTTCCGGGAGGCGTCCTGGGCGCGAGGAAGCCGGGTGATTTTATAATGGGAGAGTACCCGATCTTTCTTGAATATGGCAAAGGCTGCAGGCTGACCGATGTCGATGGGAACGAATATATAGATTTTCTCTGCGGTTACGGGCCTATTATCCTTGGCTATAGAGAGGAAGAGGTCGACGACGCGGTAATAAAACAGATAAAGGACAAAGGTTTCTGCTTCTCCTTGACCCAGCCCTATCAGAACGAGCTGGCAAAGAAGCTGAATCAGCTTATCCCCTCTGCTGAACTGAGCATTTTCCTTAAGACCGGTTCAGATGCCACGACCGCAGCTATCCGTATTGCCAGGGCATATACGGGGAAAATAAAGGTCATGCGCTGCGGATACCACGGCTGGCATGACTGGTGCGTGGAAATGAAAGGAGGCATCCCTGAAAAGTTCTATGAGGATGTCCATGAATTTCATTATAACGATCTCGGCAAGCTCGAAGAGCTGATGGCAAAGCACGGCAAGGAGACAGCGGCTATCATCATGACCCCCTTCGGGCACCCGCTTCACCAGAAGATGCAGACGCCAAAACCGGGGTTCCTTGAGGGAGTACGGGAGCTTGCAAATAAGTATGGCGCCGTTCTTGTCTACGATGAGGTCCGCACCTGTTTCAGGCTCAGGATGGGAGGTACTCAGGAACTGTACGGCGTGACGCCAGACCTGACAGTCCTTGGCAAGGGAATGGCTAACGGATATGCGATAAGCGTCGTTACGGGAAAAGAGGACGTTATGATGGCAGCGGCGTCGAAGCTTTTCATCTCCTCAACATTTTTTCCTAACAGTGACGGGTATATAGCGGCCCTGAAAACCATTGAGATCATGGAGAGGGAAAAGGTCATTGAAAAGATCTGGGAGAAGGGCGAGCGCTTTATAAAAAAGATCCAGGCCCTCATCGACAAGTATGACATCGGCGCCGAGCTGAGCGGCGTAGCACCAATGTTCTTCGTAACCTTTTCAGACAGCGACCCTGCCATGCTGAAGGGAAAACGTACAGATTTTTACACCCAGATGATCCGTAAAGGCTTCTTTTTTACCCCTCACCACCATGCATATATCAGTTACCGGCATACCGAGGAAGACCTGAGCCAGGCGCTGAAGGCGATAGATGAATCCATGGCGTACGTAAGCGAAAAATATAAAAAATGAGTTTAATATGAGCGGAAGGAAAGGTAAAATATGCGATGTCCACGTTTTTTAAGGGGGTATCTATGAAGGATAATTTTAACATTGTCGGCAAAAGGGTCGTGAGAAGCGACTCTCTTGACAAGGTCACCGGCGCGGCGCGGTATACCGCTGATATAAAACTTCCGAACATTCTCGTTGGGAAGGTCCTGAGGAGCCCTTATCCTCACGCAAGGATCGTCAGTATTGATCTTAAGCGTGCGCTGAAGGTCCCCGGCGTTAAGGCGGCCATCAGCGGTTTTGATGCATACGGAATAAAGTGGGGCGTTTTCCGGTACACACAGGACCACGCCATGCTTCCGACTGACAAGGTCCGCTATATCGGGGAAGATGTGGCGGCTGTTGCTGCAGTAGACGAAGAAACGGCGCTGGAAGCCCTTTCATATATTAAGGTGGACTATGAGCCGCTGCCGGCAGTCTTCGACCCTATAGAGTCCATGAAGGAAGGTGCGCCGCAGATCCATGCGGAGCATAAAAATAATATCAACATACACATTCACATCGATGTGGGCGAAGTGGACAAGGCGATGGGGAAGGCCTTCCTCGTCCGTGAGGACACTTTCAAGGCGGCAGGTGAGGCGTACGCAATGATGGAGCCATACGCAGTCGTAGCTTCCTATGCAAACGGCTACCTCGACCTCTGGATGCCCAATGCCGGGCCGCATGTCCGCGCAAAAGCGCTTTCAAACCTCCTCAAGCTGCCTCTCAACAAGGTGCGCATCCGCCATATAAATTCCGGTGGAGCCTTTGGGGGCCGTTCTGAAGTTGCGCCTGGCGACCTTGTTGCATCGCTTCTTTCCATTAAAGCCGGCAGGCCGGTCAAGCTCGTGCTGTCGCGCGAGGAGAATGCCACCAGCTCGCGGCAGGTGCATGATATCATGGCAACAATAAAAACAGGTATGAAGAAAGACGGTACCATTGTAGCGAAGGACTACCGGGTCATCTACAATGGCGGTGCCTATAGCTCGACGGGCCCGATAGCAACATCCATACCATTTTATGTTTACGAAGAGTGCTATCGCTTTCCCAACGTACGGTATAACGGGTACAGGGTGTTCACAAACAAGGGTATCCGGGGCATGTACGGCTGCCATGGAAGGGCATTTCTTGCCGGCAACGAGGCCCAGATGGACCTTATGGCGAAGGAGCTCGGGATCGATCCTGTAGATATACGCCTAAAGAACGGGCTGAAGCCCGGCGAAGTAACGGCAACAAAGTCGAAGATCACAAGCTGCGGGCTTAAAGATACGATCAAAGCGGCTTCAGAGAGGACCAATTTCAAAAAAAGATGGGCAAGGAAATCCGGCCTCAAAGGGATCGGCATGGGATGCATCGCGATCATGTGCGGTTTCCCCATGGGTTTTCGGTCAGGTTCGTCGTGCTATGTCAAGATAAACGACGACGGACAAGCGACGCTCGTGACGGGCCTCGTCGATAATGGGCAGGGGAATGAGTCTATGGTCATCCAGGTTGCCTCTGAGGTGCTCGGCATTCCCATGAAAGACATCAACCTCGTGTGCGCCGACACAGAGGTGACAAACCTCGATCCGGGTGCATATTCCCAGGCCGCGGCCTTCGTGGGAGCCAATGCGGTGAGGGTTGCCTGCGAGAATGCACGCAAGAAGATCGTCAGTATCGCAGCGCAAAAGCTGCGCGTAAAAGCGGCAGATATAGGCTTGAAGGATGGGCTGGCATATTCAATGAAGGAGCCTGACAAAAAGATGCCTATCTCATGGGTAGTGAGGGAGGCCTTTTTCAGAGGCGAGCCGGTCGCAGCGACAGGTTCTTACTTCCCCAACATCGATTTCGAGAGGGAATGGGTATCAAGGCCCTGGGGGCAGATGGCAGGAACATTCTCATTCGGAACCTCTATTGCAGAGGTCTCCATAGATCCAGAAACGGGAAAGATCGCGATGCCCCGATTTACAACGGCGCACGACTGCGGACGCGCCATTAACCCTATGGCGGTAGAAGGGCAGATGGACGGCTCGGTCCAGCAGGCAGGAGTGGCGGCGATCACGGAAGGAAACCTCTGGGACAAGGGGCATTTACTGAACCCCGACCTTCTGGAGTATAAAGTACCCCTTGCGTGCGATATGCCTGATATCGATACGATCATAATAAGCTCCCTGGACCCTGAAGGGCCTTTCGGAGCAAAGGAAGGGGGGCTTACGGTCCGCATGAATGCATACAGCGCGGTCGCTTGCGCCGTTACAAATGCTACGGGAGAGCTCTTTGAGGAGCTGCCGCTGACGCCCGACAAGGTTTTAACAATGCTGGAACGGAAGAAGGGGGTGAAAGGATGATCCTACCGAAATTTGAATATAAAAAGGCGAAGAGCGTTGCCGAGGCAGTTGCCTTTTATCATGATCATAAAGGGCGGGCACGATACCTTGCAGGCGGCACAGACCTGATCCCGTTAATAAAACTGAGGTTATCTACGCCAACGGCCGTCATAGACCTGAAGGACATTGAAGAACTGAAGGCTGTTTCCCGCAATAATGGCGGATGGTTGACCGTAGGCGCAAACGTGACCCTCTTCAATCTTAAGAACGATCCCGTTGTCAGGGAATATTTCCCTGCGCTTTACGAATCGCTTGACGCTACTTCCTGCGAAACGCTCCAGATGCGAGGGACCATCGGAGGAAATATCCTCCAGGATACGCGCTGCCTCTTGTACAACAAATCCCTGGAGTGGCGGACAGCGAGAGGGTTCTGCTACAAGATGGGAGGGGCGGCATGCAACGTTGTCCCCAACGCAAAGGCATGTTTTTCGAACTATTGCAGCGACAACGCGCCATCGCTCATAACCCTTTCCGCACAAGTAAAATTGGTCGGGCCGCGGGGCGAGAGAACAGTAGAACTGGAGAAAATATTCAGCGGAGATGGAAGAAGTCCTTTTTTAGTAGAACCCGGCGAGATCCTTACGGAAATCCTCATCCCATTGAAAAAGACCCAGGGGGCATACGAAAAGTTGCGGGTAAGGGATTCTATGGACTATCCTTTGGCCGGGGTTGCGGTATCTGTAAAAGGAGGCGCAGCAAGGGCCTGCGTCGGCGGTATTGGGTTGGCGCCGCGCTTGTATGACCTTAAAAATATTAACGAAATCACGATTAAAGAGACTTCCGACAGGATATATGCTGACGCCAAGCCTGTGTCGAACACTGTACTTTCAGCTATTTACCGTAAGAGAATGGCAGGAGCACTCTTGAAAAAGGCGATCAGGAGAGTTCTTCAGGAGGGATGGAAATGAAGACAATAAGGGTTAACATTCAGGTAAACAACGAAAAGAACGTGCTTCAGGTAAGACCCTACGAGACCCTCCTCGAAACCCTTAGGGAAAGGCTTAACCTTACCGGGGCGAAGGAGGCCTGCAGTATGGGAGCCTGCGGGGCATGTACGGTTGTTGTCAACGGGATACCTGTACGGTCATGCATTGTATTGACCGCCGAGGTTGACGGCGCAGTCATCACAACCGTAGAAGGCCTTAAAGAGAACGGAGAACTCCATCCGCTCCAGGAGGCCTTCATGGAAAAGGGCGCTGTTCAGTGCGGCTTCTGTACTTCAGGTATGATAATGACCGCAAAGGCTCTTCTTGACAGAAAAAAGAGGCCGACAAAGAAGGAGATCGTCAAGACAATATCTTCAAATATATGCAGGTGCACAGGCTACAAAAAGATAGTCGAGGCTGTCGAAGAGGCAGGAAAAAAGATGGCCTAAGGTCACTTAAAAGGCTGTAGGCTTGACACCGGTTTGAGCTGACGTTATATTTATTTACACGTTAAGGTGTTCTCATGAAGATAAAGGTAAAGGTTGAATCAAACTTAAGAATAGCCAATGTTTTTGAACCTCCTTTAGATATGGAGCTACAAGACGGAGAGAATACCTTGCAAGATGTCCTTCAAAGACTATACGAAATGTATCCGTATTTAAGATTTATCGATAAAGGAGAGATGGGAGACGACCTCCGTAATCTTTATCTCAACGGAAAAAGCCACTTTATTTTTTCAGAAGGACTTAAGAGAAAGGTAAATGAAGGCGATACTGTCAGAGTCGAAGCTTATATGGACCCTCTGGCGGGCGGGTAATTAGAAGGGTCGAAAAGCCAGGACTCACACCTTACAAATTCTAAGTTAAATTTGATTGTTCTGATAAGAGATATTATGTTAACTATTATCTTATTTTAAACAGCTTGACTATGTCTCGCTCTTTCCGGCCTCTTCCCTGCTAACATCTTACACAGTATCTGTCGCCGAACTCTGAACGAATGACGCCGAACGTTATTTATTGTCTTTTACGGCATGAAGTTCCTGAATATATCCCTTGCGATGACGATCCTCTGGATCTGGTTCGTCCCTTCGTAGATCTGTGTTGCCTTCGCATCCCTCATCATTCTTTCAACGGGGTAATCTTTCGTATACCCGTAGCCGCCGAGTATCTGGACCGCGTCGGTGGTAACCTTCATCGCCACGTCTGCTGAATAAACCTTGGCCATTGCAGATAATTTATCAACCCCGATAGCGCTCATCTTGTCCCTTTCGTAGACCTTCATATCAAGGAGGTGCGCCGCATCGTATACAAGCGCCCTGGCCGCCTCCACTAAAGTGGCCATGTCTGCTACCATGAATTGTATCCCCTCGAAGTCGGCAAGCTTCTGGCCGAACTGAACCCTTTTCCACGCATATTCTGTAGAAAAATCCAAAGCCCCCTGTGCAATGCCGACGGCCTGCGCTCCAACGGCAGGCCTTGAAAGATTCAGCGTGGACATCGCTATATCCCATCCCTGGCCTTCTTTGCCCAAGAGGTTTTCTTTTGAAAGGCGGACATTATCGAATATGATCTCTGTGATATCGGAGCCTATCATTCCCATCTTATCTTCGCTTTTCCCGATTATGACGCCCGGATAATCCCTCTCAACGTAAAATGCCGATATTCCCTTTGTCCGCAGTTTCGGGTTTGTATTCGCGAAAACCGAGTAAAGTTGAGCATTTGCGCCGTTTGTGATCATTGATTTCTTGCCGTTCAAATAATAATATTCTCCATCTTTTACGGCAGTTGTCCTCATATGCGACGCATCAGATCCTGCTTCCGGCTCGGTTAAGCAAAAGGCTACTAAGTAAGGCTTATCAGGGTCGGCTATTTTGTTGTATATGTATTCTTTTTGTTCCTCGTTTGCTGATACCATGATGGGCATTATGCCCACGTTATGGGCAAGCGGCACGAGTGAAGACGCTCCAGATATCTTTGCCAGCTCTTCGATGACGAGGCACAGAGATGTGATGTCGCCGTCAAGCCCGCCGAATTTCTCCGGCAGCATGAGGTAAAGAAAGCCATGTTTTTTGTATATATCAACAAGATCCCACGGGAAAGCGCCTGTCCTGTCTATCTCTTTTGCCCTCGGGGCAACCTTTTCCTTTGCCAGTTTTTCAGCTATCTTTTGGATCATAATATGCTTTTCGGAAAGATTCAACATCCAGCAAGCCTCCTTTTAGGTTGACAAAATCGCTCTACTTCTAACATAATTTTCCTATAAATTAAATAAAAAAGGAGCCTGCAATGTCCACTGTCTATTTTACTGATTTCAGGGCAACACCTAAAAGAAGTATCCTTGATAAGGTTGGGGACCTTTTGAACCGTGTCAAGCTCAATACGAAGATCAGGAAGAATGACCTCGTTGCAATAAAGCTCCACTTCGGTGAGATGGGCAATACCGCATACCTGAGGCCCATATTCCTCAGAGTGGTGGCGGACAAGGTAAAAAGCGCAGGCGGAAGGCCTTTTCTTACTGATACGAATACCCTTTACAAAGGCTCCAGAAGCGATTCCGTTGACCACCTTACGACCGCCGTGTTGAACGGTTTTGACTATTCCTGCGTAGGCTGCCCTATTGTCATCGCAGACGGCCTCAGGGGCGGCAGCGGGATAAAGGTCCCGGTTAAAGGAGAGATCCTTAAGGAAACAAGCATCGCGAAGGATATTGCCGATGCCGACGCGATGGTCGTCGTTACACATTTTAAGGCTCATGAGCTTTCCGGGTTCGGCGGTACTTTGAAAAACATCGGCATGGGCTGTGCAACACGTGAAGGCAAGCTCGTTCAACACAGCGGCGTTGCGCCGCAGGTAAATGCCCGGACCTGCATAGGGTGCAAGACGTGCGTTCCCTACTGTCCCGTTGAGGCGATTTCCGTAAAGGATAAAAAGGCATCTATTAACGCTAAGAAGTGTATCGGCTGCGGCGAATGCATTATCATATGTCCGACAAAGGCGATCGAGGTCCAGTGGCAACAACCGGCTGACGTCTTTCAGAAAAAAATGGTCGAATATGCCTGCGGCGCACTTAAAGGAAAAGAAAAGAAATCGGTTTTTTTGAGCTTTGTCATGCAGGTCAGTCCTGCCTGCGACTGCTACCCTCACAACGATGCACCTATCGTTAAGGACGTAGGCATCCTCGGCTCAATAGACCCCGTTGCCATCGATGCAGCAGCCTGTGACCTTGTCAACAATGAGGAGTCTGTTCCAGGCACCGCGATCAAAGTCCGCCTGAAGAAAGGCGAGGACAAATGGCGGGCCATCTACCCTTCCATCGACTGGAACATACAGCTTGACCACGCCGTAAAGATGGGGCTCGGGGAAAGAGAATATACGATTGTAAAGATCTAATACTGTGAAACGTGAAAGGTGAAAAGTGAAAGGTTGTAAACCCGAACGTTATACGAAATACGATATACTATCGGTAATATACAATGAGAGTATGGCGTCGGGATATCCCGGAGCAAACCGTCGTGAGGCGAGGAAGCTCGGTCTTTTGCGAAGCAAAAGTTCCGAAGCCGAACGCGAGCGAATGTAGCCGCAGGAGCGTAATGAGCGTGTTTGCGGGGGATGTCCCGACGCCATGCTCATCCTTATGGATTTCACTTAGCCTTTATTTCCCGAATACCTGCTTCAACAGCTCGGTCGTCCTTGCCGCGGGGTTGGTCCGTATCTTCTTCTCTTCTTCTCCTACCATGAAGAAAAGCCCGTCAAGGGCCTTTGTGGTGACATAATGGTCAAGGTCGACGGATTCCATGTTCCCGAAAGGAACTGATGAGGTGTATTTCCCGGTCATCTCCTTGTAAGAGCGCGTTACTCCGACCTTGTTCATGCTTGCAGAAACAGACGGTTTGAACTCAGCATAGATCTTGTCAAAGGTCTTCGATTTGAAATATTCCGTTGCTGCCGTATCATTGCCTCGAAATATCTTCATCGCGTCATCGAAGGTCATCTCTTTGATGGCGTCGACGAAGAATTTACGCGCCTTCGGCGCAGCATTCTCGGCGGCCCGGTTCATGCTTAATATAAAATTGTCCACCTGTTTCTGGTAGCCAAGCTTGCCGAGGACGTCTGCTGCCGTCTGGATGTTCTTCGGAAGCAGTATCTTGATAAGCTGGTTCATAAAATATCCGTCTGATTTTGAAACAGAGGTGACTGCATTCCCGGTTCCGATGGAAAGGGCCTCTTTAAGGCCTGATGCGGTTGTAGCTTCATCGGATCCGCCCCCTCCTGCAGCAGGAATTTTTTTAATCCCTTTCACAATATCATCAAGGGGCCCTGCGGAGCAGACAGCGGATGCTATTATAAAAATACTTAAAAATAATAAGCAGATACATTTTTTCACGGTAACCTCCTATGGCCTATTACAAGTGTTTTAAAACCATTTTTTTCTTTTGAAATAGAAGATCATGGAGATCCCTACCGCAAGCATCACCAGGAGCACGGCCGGATAACCCCAGCGCAATCTCAGCTCAGGCATGTACTCAAAGTTCATGCCGTAAAGGCCCACGATGAACGTGAGGGGGATAAAGATCGTCGCGATAATGGTTAACACTTTCATGACCTCGTTCATTCTGTTGCTTATGCTCGACAGGTAGATATCAAGCATGGCCGAAAGCATATCCCGGAATGTTTCGATCGTGTCCATGATGTGAACGCTGTGGTCATAAACATCCCTGAGATAAACATGCGTGTAATCATGTATGAGTGGCGATTGGCCCCTTTCCATATTGCCTACAACCTCCCTGAGCGGCCATACTATCTTGCGGAGGAAGATCATATTGTTTTTAAGTGCTTGCATTACTTTTAGCGTGCCTGCGCCGGGCTTGGCGATAAGCCGCGCCTCAAGGTCTTCTATCCTTTCGCCAAGCGTTTCGAGGACGGTAAAATAATTGTCTACGACAACATCTATCAGCGAATACATGAGATAGTCCGCTCCCATCTTTCTGATGCGCCCTTTGTCGTTTTTTAACAGCATCCTGACAGGATCAAAGATGCTCCCGTTATTTTCATTGAATGTTATGACAAAACGTTGTCCGAGTACCATGCTGATCTGTTCAGCGTGGACAATAACACCGCTTTCGTCAAAATAGACCTTTTTCAGAACAACGAATAGGTAATCGTCGTAATCCTCCATTTTTGGCCGCTGATCCGAGTTCATTATGTCTTCGAGAAGCAGCGGATGGAGGTCAAAATGTTGCCCGATCTTTTCAATGGTCTCAGCGTGTGAGATCCCTTCTACATTGATCCAGGCAACACCCGGCGTATCTTTCACGGGAAGATGTTGCTCTAAGTCCTTTACCTCGATCTCCCGGCACTCACCTTCGTTGTAAAGGAGGACTGTGATCGTTGGTTCCACCGGTTTTTCTTTCCCGATGTGAACGAGTGAGCCGGGAGGGAGGCCGGTCTTGGCAGAGCGTTTTTTCAATGACCCTGGTTTCAACTTCTCCCTCAAGGCAATCGTAACAGAGGGTGCCCCATCTGTCAACATTTAGCGTTTTGAAAACAGGACCGCCAAGGTTATTCTTTGTTGTTTTTTTATTCGTAAGATGGCAAAATTATTTATGCATAGCCACTCTTAAAATTTCGAACAGAGGAGGAGATGATGTTCAAAGAGTTCAAGACATTCATTATGCGAGGCAACGTGGTCGATATGGCGGTCGGCATAATCATCGGCGCCGCCTTTACCTCGATCGTCAAATCTCTTGTCGACGATGTCATCATGCCGCCGATCGGCCTACTGCTCGGCAATATTGATTTTTCTAATTTTTTCTTTGTGCTGAAAGAGGGCGGTAAAGTCGCAGGGCCTTACGCCACTCTTGCCGCCGCGAAAGCCGCCGGCGCCGTTACGCTGAGCTACGGCATTTTTATTAATACGATCATCAGCTTCCTGATCGTTGCATTTGCTGTATTTGTTATGATCAAACAGGTGAACAGGTTCAAGAGTGAGCCGCCCCCGGCAGCGCCGGATACGAAAGAGTGCCCTTACTGCATTTCGTCGATACCGATCAAAGCAGTAAAATGCCCGCACTGCACATCGGAACTGAAGGGATTGGAAGGCGGTGGATAGCCGACTCTGAAAACCTTCCGGGGTATTTTGTTTTCTGCTCTTCTCACCTTCTCATCCTCTGCTCTTCTGCATCTCAGGTCTCGGACCGGGATACTCGTAAAGATAGCATTTGATGCCGCCGTTATATAGTTTACGGTTTCGGACGGCCTTTTTCCCGAAGAACGCCTGGAACTGCGGGTGTGCGGATAATATGAAGAAGGACCACATATCAAGTCCGGAGAATACCTCTCCCATCTTTCTATAGATCCTTTCGATCTCTTTGCCGTCACCCATGCGTTCCCCATAAGGCGGGTTGGATATAATAAATCCGTATTTCTTCCGGGAACGGAATTCCTCAAAGGAGAGATTTTGAAAGACTATACGGTCCCCTACCCCGGCGTTTTCCGTGTTTTCCCGCGCCTTTTTAAGGACCTTGGCATCGTTGTCTGAAGCAAGTATCCTGAAAGCGGCGTCGTTGATCTTGCTCTCAGCCTCTTTTCTTGCCGCATCCCATATATGGCGGGGCATCTGGGGCCATCCTTCGGATGCAAAAGACCGCTTCAGTCCGGGCGCGATGTTTCTGCCGATCATGGCTGCTTCGATGGGTATTGTCCCGGAACCGCAAAATGGGTCGGCAAGTATCCTGTCGGAACTCCACCTGCTTAAAAGAACGAGCGCTGCTGCAAGGTTTTCCCGGAGAGGCGCCTCCCCTGCCCCTTCGCGGTACCCTCTCTTGTGGAGACCCTGGCCGGTCGTATCCAGGGTGAGCGTTGCCCTGTCTTTGAGAAGTGAGATCTCAATCCTGTACAAAGGCCCTGTTTCGGGAAACCGGTCTATTGCATGACTCTTCTTCATCGCCTCGATAACGGCCTTTTTCACTATGGACTGGCAGTCCTTTACGCTGGAGAGCTTTGAACCGATTGATCTCCCGATGACATGCATTGCGCCGTCAACGGGGATTATCCGGTCCCACCTGATGTCTCTGGTCCTCTGAAAGAGCTCTTCAAAATCCCTTGCCTCAAAATCAGCGATCCTGATAAGCACCCTGTCAGCCGTCCTGAGCCACATGTTGCATTTCGCTACGTCCTTCTCATCCCCCGTAAAGGTAACCCTGCCGTTCTCTACGGTCATGTCGTCGTAGCCGAGCCTTCTCAGTTCACGGGCCACAACGGATTCAAGGCCGAACGTTGAAGTTGCTATAATGGTATAATGTGCCATGTACGATCCGCCCTTTAATGTCTTATCTCTTTTTTGCTGCCTTTAGCCTGAGGGCCGTGCAGGTATCTTCGGTGAGATCGCATCCGTCAAGGCCGCACGGCTCTACATGGATGGTAATATCCGTGATAAGCGTCTTTTCGTTGATCGTTTTTTCAAGCTCATCGGCAAGGCTGTGCGCCTCATCGATGTTCAGCTTTTTGCAGATGAAAAGATGGAAGTCGATGTATCTCTTATTCCCTGAAAACCTTGTCCTGAGCTTGTGGTACCCCGCGTATGGATAAGGAAGCCGTCTGATAATCCCCTCGATCTGGTTCTGTGCGTCTTCAGGGATGCTTGTGTCCATGAGACCGTAGAGGCCCTTTTTCAAGATACGGAAGGCGGAGTATATGATGATGCAGCCTGTTATCACTGCGAAGAGCAGGTCGAAAAAGGTCCTGCCGGTGTAAAATGTAAGGGCAATTGCGGCGAGGGCGCTTATATTCGAGTAGATGTCGCTCGTGTAATGGAGCGCATCGGCCCTGAGCGTGTTGGAGTCGGTCTTTTCCGCGATCCTTTTCAGCGTAACGGTGATGATAAAGGTGAAAACAAGGGAGAGGAGCATGACCCCCACGTCAAGCATTGAGTAAACAATAGCCCCTTCATGCAAATATTCATGAACGGACCTGTATATGATAAGTGCACCTGATATGACGATCACAACCGCCTGAACGACCTGGGCCATGTCTTCGACCTTGCCGTGGCCGTACTGGTGCGAATCGTCTGCCGGCTGCGACGCCTTCCATATCGCGAAAAGGTTCATCGTTGACATGAAGACATCGAGGACGCTGTCGAGCCCGGACGAGACAACGGCCATTGAGTTTGAGGCAAGGCCGATAATGAATTTACTTATCGCGAGGACAAGTGCCAGCGATATTGCAGTTATCGAAGCTTTTTGCCTTATGTCCATGGTCCAACGCTATATGGTCGCTGTGACTCTACTGAACCAGCGGGTTTGGGGGCGGCTGAGCCGCCTTGATCTTGCCGAAGGCCTCTTCATACCTCTCAAGATTTTCCTGTAAGACGCTGACAATACGTTTCATATGGCCCGGTGTCACTATGATTCGCGAAACGAGATGGGGCCCGTTGGGTGATTGCAGGAACCAGTCAATTATGAACTCTTCTGCTCCGTGGGTCACAAGCATGGCATTGCTGTAACGGCCCCTCGACATATCGTCGCCTGTATTGATGGGCACCTGCGGCTGAGCATCAGTTTTTGCAGACATTTTTCCTCCCGTTGTGCATTCCTATTTTTTAAACCTTTCAAGTATCTCCGGCGGCGCCTTGTCCGGTGACCCGCAATCAAAAGGCGGCTTAGGGTCGTACTCCATCCCGAGCTGTATGGTCTTTGCCGCATCGTCGCCGGCCACTTTGCCCGCCAGGTACAGCGCCATATCAACACCTGCCGAAACCCCTGCCGATGTTATGATCTTGCCGTCCTGGACGAACCTGTCATCCCTGATATGAACGTTGTATTTCTTTAGCTGCTCCTTTCGTCTCCAGTGCGTGGTACAATCTTTGTCATCTAAAATGCCCGCCTCTGCCAGCAACAATGAGCCTGAGCAGACCGAAACCGTCCAGCTCGTTGTCCTGTCAACCTTCTGAACCCAATCAACGATCTCTTTGTTCCTAAGAAAATTATCAATGCCAAATCCTCCGGGAATAAGCAGGATATCCGCTTCCGTGATTTCATTGATCGAATAGTCAGCCTTCAACTCCAGCCCGTAGGTGTCCTTATATCTTCTCTTTTCATGCCCGCAAAAATATATCTTTGCGCCCGGCAGCCTCGACAGGACCTCATAAGGACCGATCACATCAAGGGCCGTATAGCCGTCGAAAAGCAAAATGACGATCCTGATCAACTGTGCATCCATGGTTACAGCCACCTTAATGTCCTGCATCCGGTTTGCCGTGAGCTACTTAAGCTCGATAGCAATGTTTTCAACGTTTTTGTCAACTTCAAAGGCGACCTCGTCGAAGCGCGGCGCGCGGAATGCTGGCCGTGCGGGCCTGTATGTGCCCCATGGTTGTTTCGGCCCGAACATCCCCTTTTCCATCTTGCCGGCCCCGTTCACGTCCTGGAAACAGCGTATGCCGTATGTACCCTTAGGGACGCCTTCGAACGAGAAAAGCGCCCTGCCCTTCCTTATGTCCTCAGGACCGACAGCGACAATAATGCCGAAGCCGGCATCTTTATCGCTTTCGAACTCTTCCTTGGTAACAAGCTGGATATAAAGATCGCCTGTCTTGGGGAAGGCTATCTCGCCGCTTACCTTAAAAACCGCCTGCTGTGCAAGCAACTGGCTGCCCGGCAAAAGAAAAAGGGCGATTATGAAGACAAGCTTTTTGAAAAGCATCCATTTATTGTATTTCATCGTTTCGACAACCCCCAAGATATTTGCGTAATTTTTTCTGTCCCTTTATACGTCCCGGTTGTATAAGTCAATACCTGATCCTTCTCAGCAGCAACCCTTTTGCCGGGGCTGTGGGGCCTGCGTTGACGCGATCTTTCGACGCAAGGATCGCCGGGAGACCATCTCTTCCCAATCTCCCCGCGCCGATAAGAACGAGCGTCCCGACGATGTTCCTTACCATGTACCGCAAGAAGCCTGTTGCCTCTATGACAACATAAACAAATTCGCCCCGCCTTTTTACCCCTGCCATGAGCACGTTGCGTACGGTGCTTTTATATATCTCGTCCTTCTTTTTAAAGGCCGCAAAATCGTGTTCCCCCTTAATGTCGACTATCGCTTCATCCATGGCGCCGCTGTCGATCTTATAAGGGATATGCCATGAATAGCGGAAATGGAAAGGCGAATGGAAGGTCGTGTTTGCAATGGCATATGAATAGACCTTGCTCTTCGCGGAATACCGGGCATGAAAGGATTGATCAACCTCAAGGGCGCCCTTTACCTTTATGTCGTCAGGCAGCAAGCTGTTCAGCCCCTTTTTCAAATTTACAAGCGGGATGCCTTTCCAGGTATGAAAATTAATTACCTGCCCTGATGCATGTACTCCGGCATCGGTCCTCCCCCCCGCATATATCTTGACCTCGTGGTCAAGAATACGCGCAGCGGCTCCCCGTAAAACCTCTTCTACTGTTATCTTCTTTGGCTGGCGCTGCCACCCGTGATAATTTGTTCCATCGTACTCTATCACAAGCGCAATATTCCTCATGGAAGACCTTTGTATATATGCCTAAATGTGCGTATCCGGCAAGACACGGCGCTTTGTTACCGCTTTACCTTTTCGTTTTCAGGTTTTTTAAGTTTGGAGGGTTCCTGTGACGCTTCCTTTTCTTTTTGCAGTTCCTTGGTCCGTGCGATCTCTTTTTCTTCAATCTTTTTATAGAGTTCTTCAACTTCTTTTTTAAGACCGATGTTCTCTGCCTTCAGGTAGCTGTTCTCTTCCTTTAATGCCTTGATCTCCTCTTTTAACCCTTTTACCTCTTTGCCACAGGAGGCACAAAAAGTCATCAGCATAACGACAGCGATTATGGTTGTAAGGTATTTCATAGCTTTCAGTTTATTTATTTTCCACGATGTTTGTCTCATTGTCAATGCTTATTGTTTATGTTACATTATTACCAAAAAACCGCTGAAAAACAACAACACAGGGAGGATTTGATGCAGACATCTGTTGTTACCGTTCCCATTGAAGAGGAGATGCGAAGATCATACCTCGATTATGCCATGAGCACTATCATAGGAAGGGCTTTGCCCGATATACGGGACGGCCTGAAGCCGGTTCACAGGAGAATTCTCTATGCGATGTACGAATTGAACAATACCCATGATAAGCCATACAAAAAATCTGCAAGGGTCGTCGGCGATGTGATCGGCAAGTTCCACCCGCATGGAGACCAGGCGGTCTATGATGCAATAACAAGGATGGTCCAGGATTTTTCCCTCCGCTACCCCCTCATCGACGGTCAGGGAAACTTCGGTTCAGTAGACGGCGACGCTCCGGCAGCAATGAGGTACACGGAGATCAGGCTTTCAAGGATAGCAGAAGAGATACTGGAAGATATCGAAAAAGAAACGGTCGTCTTTAAGGCAAACTACGATGACTCCCTTGTCGAACCTTCCATACTGCCTTCGAAGATACCGAACCTGCTCATCAACGGGTCTTCAGGCATAGCGGTCGGAATGGCAACAAACATACCTCCGCACAACCTTAAAGAGGTTGTGGACAGCATGGTCGCTTATATCGAGAACCCCGATATTACGGTATCCGATCTCCTGCAGTATATCCCGGGACCTGATTTTCCTACCCAGGGAATTATTTACGGCAGGCAGGGCATCCGCGAAGCTTACGAAACCGGGAAAGGCCATATCATCCTCCGTGCACGGGCTTCCATCGAGCAATACAGAAAAGACGGGCGGGAGGCGATCATAATCACCGAGATCCCTTATCAGGTCAACAAAGCCCGCCTCATCGAGAACATTGTTGAGCTTATCAACGAAAAAAAGATCGAGGGCATTTCCACGATCAGGGATGAATCGAACCGGGAAGGCATGAGGATCGTCATTGAGCTGAAAAAGGGTGAAATTGCCGTGCCCATCCTGAACCAGCTCTATAAACATACTCAGCTGCAAACCACCTTCGGCATCATTTTCCTCACCATCGTCAACAATGAGCCGAGGCTTCTGAACCTCAGGGAAATAATAAAGGAGTTCATCGATTTCCGTAAACAGATAGTAACGAAACGGTCTACCTTTGAGCTGAACAAAGCCCTCGACAGGCTCCATATCCTTGAAGGGCTCAAGATAGCCCTTGAGCATATCGATGAAGTCATTGCCCTAATTAAAAAATCGAAAAACACACAGGAGGCCCGGGCATCGCTGATCGAAAAGTTTGCTTTGTCTGAAAAACAGTCAACAAGCATACTTGAAATGCGGCTCCAGCGCCTTACCTCCCTTGAGCAGGCAAAGATAATAGATGACCACACAAACACGGCGGAAGAGATCAAGCGCCTGCAAAAGATACTCCAGAGCGAAAAGCTCCTCCTGGGCATTGTCAAGAAAGAGCTCCTCGAGATAAAGCAAAAATACGGGGACGCCAGGTATACCGAGATAGTTGATGAGCTTCCGGAGATTACGCTGGAAGATATGATCAAAGAAGAAGAGGTCGTTGTAACGATCACTTACAAGGGGTATGCGAAAAGGACTTCCCTTGATCAGTACAAGCACCAGATCCGCGGCGGGAAAGGGAAAACAGGCATCGTAGTGAGGGAAGAGGATTTTGTTGACCATCTTTACATAGCATCGACGCACTCGTATATCCTGTTCTTTACGAATACCGGAAAGGTTCATGTAGTGAAGGTTCACACCATACCGGAGGCAAGCCTCTCTGCAAAGGGCAAGCATATTGTAAACCTTATCAACATCGGCAAGGGCGAAAGGATAACGGCCATTACGCATGTCAGGGAATTTTCCCCTGATAAATATCTATTTTTTGTTACGAAAAAGGCCCATGTTAAGAGGATGGCCCTTGATCTCCTGAAGAATATACGGTCCACGGGGATCAGGGCGATAACCCTTCCCGACGACGATAGCCTCGTTGGCGTTCTTGAAACGAACGGCGAAAGCGAGATCATGCTTGCAACAAAAAAAGGCCTGTCTATACGCTTCCTTGAAAAGCAGATCAGGCCTATGGGCAGGACTGCCTACGGAGTAAAGGGGCTGCGCTTCAAGAAAGGAGGCGACGAGGTCATTTCCTTAGAGATCGTCCATAAGGCTTGCAACATTTTCACGGTAACCCAGAAAGGCTATGGAAAGCGGGCGCCTTGCTCCCAGTACCGGATACAGTCAAGAGGCGGCTCAGGCATCCTCAACGTGAGGTGCGGCGCAAAGAACGGGGAAGTCGTGAGCTTAAAAAAACTGGGAGAAAAAGACGAGGTCATCCTGGTCACCGATACGGGAAGAACGATCAGGTTTGGCGCCAATGATATACCTGTCCAGAAAAGGGGCGGCCTCGGCGTAAAATTGATGGGCCTGAAAGAAGGCGAAGCTATCAGCGGCACGGCGATAATAGGCGAAGAAGAATGAAGATCGGCCTGATAGGGGCAGGCGCCTGGGGTACGGCTTTCGCCCTTCACCTTGCGAGAACGGGAAAAGAAGTACTGCTATGGGTCTTTGAAAAAGAACTTTTTGATATTGCGGAAAAGACAAAGGAGAATTCTTACTACCTTCCCGGCTTTGCCCTGCCGGACAATATCTCATTTACCGACGACATAAAAAGCGTCCCTGAATTTTCCGGGAATATTATTTTTGCCACCCCTTCCTTTGCCCTGAGAAAGACCGCTGCAATGATCTCTGAAGAGCTACCGGGCAAACGCGTGCTGATCCTCACAAAAGGGATCGAGAACGGCACAAACCTGTTTATGAGCGAGGTCATCAAAGAGATAGCGCCCGGAAGGGCCCGCATTGCCTCTCTCTCAGGGCCGTCTTTCGCGAAAGAGGTCGCGGAAGGGCTCTTCACATCCACCGTTATAGCCTCAAATGACAAAGAGCTTTCGCTCTATTTTCAGAAAATCATACACAGCAACACGTTCCGGGTATATACGAGCGATGATATCGCCGGCGTTGAGCTTGGCGGGGCGATGAAGAATATCATGGCGATCGGCGCGGGCATTATCCAGGGCCTGGACCTTGGCACCAACACCCTGGCAGCGTACATAACCCGCTCTCTCGCCGAATTGAAGAGGCTGGGAAGATCGTTGGGCGCAAGGGACACAACGTTCATGGGGCTTTCCGGAATGGGAGACCTGATACTGACATCCTACGGAAAACTAAGCAGGAACAGGTTTTTCGGCGTTGAGCTCGCACAGGGAAAAAATGCAGCAAAGATTATTGAGGGCCAGAAAAGCGTCGTTGAGGGTTACTACACGGTCAAGGCGGCCTACGACCTTTCACGAAAATTGAATGTTGCAATGCCGATCACTGAAGAGCTCTACAAGATCATATACGAAGGAAAGAACATCCAGGCCTCTCTGCAGGATATCATTAGCAGGGAATATAAGGAAGAAGACGAATAAACCCGTACCTTTAAAGCTACCGTAAGATTGCCACGTCACATTGCTCCTTGAATCGCCCTCACGCCTCACGCCTTACGACTGACGGGTCTGACGTTCGGTCCTCCGCCTTTTACCGTACTTACAATGACAAGGCCGGCGAGAAACAAGATGGAGATCGACAAGACAGCAGGCCTCTGGTCCCGGAACGTTGAAGATATGGCTCCGAACAAAAGAGGGCCGATGATTGCCGATGATTTGCCTACCATGCTGTAAACGCCAAAGTACTCGGACTCAAATCCGTCAGGGACAAACTGCGCGTAAAAGGCCCTTGTTGCCGCCTGAACCGTTCCCAGGCCGAGGCCGGCAACGGATGCGATAACCACGAACTGTGCCTTGGTCCCGATGAAATAGACCGTTGTCGTTGTAAGTATCCAAAGTACAAGGGACAGCATGACCACCCTTTTAGGCCCCCAGTAATCAATAAAGCGCGCCATGATGAATGCGCCCGCGAGCGCCGTCGCCTGAATAATAAGATATATGCCGATCAGTTCCACCGGTTTGAACAAAAGGGTTGTGGCAGCGAAAATACTGGAAAAAACGATGACCGTATTAACGCCGTCTTCATATATCAGGTAGGCAAGGAGAAACCTTCTTTGCTCTTTATTTATCAGAAGCCTGCGAAAGGTCGATATCGTTGACCTGAGGCCGTCCATAGCCGCCTGATAGGGGCTCACATGGCCTTTTTCGTCACCGGGCAAAAAGAAAAAAGCCGGCAGCGAAAAGGAGCCGAAAAAGACGGCCACCATGGGCCAGACAAGTTCAATATGACCGGCTTTCATAATGAGAAGCCCTATAAGGAGGGATATGATAGAACCGGCATACCCTATTCCATATCCCCAGGCAGATACCCTGCCCTGGTGCTCCGTGTCTGCAATATCATTGAGAAAGGCGTTATAAAAGACGAGGCCTCCTTCAAGGCCTATATTTGCAAGGACGATCATCAGAAAGCCCTCGACGGCCATTCCTTCTTTGAGAAAGTACAAAGACGCCGTCATGACCACACAGAGCAGCGTATATGCCGCGAGAAACCCTTTTCGCTTCTTTGCGTAGTCCGCCATACCGCCAAGGAAGGGGGAACTAAGGGCAACGAAAGCCATGCTTAGAGCTATTGCCCTGCCCCACCACAGGTCTCCTTCGTTCGACGCATTGCCGACAACAATGCCCGTGTAATATACAGGAAATATCACCGCTGAGATCACGGCGGAATAGCTCGAATTTGCAAAATCGAAAAGGCACCAGGAAAATACTTTTTTATTCATCTTTTGCTTGCCATGATACAATACAATTTTTTCTTCGCCATATCATCCTAAAAATATCTTTTGCAATTGTCGCGATAAAAGATATAATCGTTAGGTACGTGTGTTTAAGGAGGAGTTATGGACTTGCGGATCTTTGAGAAGATGGAGGCTCCTGAGCTGCGGAGTTATATAGAATTTTTGCTTTGGCACTACAGGGTTATCGACGCCTTCTGGTTCCTTTTCGTAGCGGACAAATTTGACCAGCCGACGGCAGAGCTGATCAACGAACAGGTCTGGGGGCGCGTGCCTCAGATGGCTGCCGATGATCTTATAAAAAGGTTCAATATCAAAGAGAAAGGCCTTAAGGGCTTTGTAAAGGCGTTAAAATATTTTACCTGGACGATTATCGTAGGGTACCAGATCGAAGAGAAGGACGACGAGGTGATCATTACCGTGCCCAGCTGCCCTACGCAGGAAGCAAGGTTGAGAAGGGGCCTTGATGAATTCGTGTGCAAATTCATGCATAGAGCAGAATTTGAAAGCTTGGCCCGTGCAGTAGACCCAGGGATCAAGGTAGAATGCCTTTTTGCACCTCCTGACCCGCATCCTAAAGAGGCGTTCTGTAAGTGGAGGTTCACCATGGAAACAAAGAAATAATATATTAAAGGGGGAAAGATATGGATTTATTTTCAGCAATGAAGGGGAGAAGAAGCTGCCGCCACTACCTGCCTGAAGCGATAAACGAAGACATCATTGAAAAGATATTGGAAGCGGGCACATGGGCCCCGTCACCTCTTAATACGCAGCCCTGGGAATTTATCGTCATCACGAACAGGGACGTCAGGGAGAAGATCTTTCATGAAGCAAACAGATGCCGCGTGTGGGCGCTTGATATAAGCCAATGGAAATGGCTGGACACCTATCTCATCGATTTTCTCAAGCAGGCCCCGGTGATTATTGCCGTTGTTGGTGATCCGAAAAAATCAGGCGTCGATATGTTCATGGAAGAAGGTACAGTGGGCTATCTGTCTGCATGTTCCGCCGCAATACAGAACATGCATCTTGCCGCATACGCTTACGGCCTCGGCAGCCTCTGGTTTACTTTATTTGACAAAAAGAAGCTGCGGGAGATCCTCAGTATCGACGAAGCTAAAAACCCGGTAGCGCTGATATGCCTTGGAAAAAAGGCGAGCGAACCTGCCCCGCTGCCGAGAAAAAGCGTGAAGGACAAAACAAGGTACATACGGTGACCGCCGGTCCCGGTCCCGTCCGCGGCATATTTCGCTTAATATAACAGTTCCGCCGGCTACGCCTTCTGTATCTCAACCAGCGTAACTTCGAAGAGAAGTTCTTTGCCTGCGAGGGGGTGGTTCATGTCAAGGGTAACATCGTTATCCGTTATCGCGGAAACGACAACATTCGTGACGCTGCCCTCCGGCGAGCGGACCTGAAGCACCATGCCGATTTTTAGATCAATGTCGTCTGGTATGCGGGACTTGTCGACGACGCCCACGAGATCTTGCCTGTAGGCGCCATATGCCTCTTCGGCCTCTATGGAGATCACTTTTGTGTCGCCTTCGCACATGCCAACCACGCCCTTTTCAAACCCGGGGATCACCATTCCCTGGCCTATTGTAAACTCAAGCGGCTGCCTGTTTTCCGATGAATCAAATACCGTACCGTCTTGCAGGGAACCTTTATAATGAACTTTGACCTTGTCGTTTTCTTTTGCTTCTGTCATTTCTTGCTCCTTCAAAAACTATGAACGCCGGCAGATCTGGATCAGGTCTTTTAATACCTGCGGGAATATTTGCCTTTCTGCCTTTCTTTTGGCGGGCGCGCCTCCTGAACGGCAATCGTGCGCCCCATGAACTGGGTATCGTGGAGCTCCTTTTTCGCCTTCTCGGCGTCTGCCTGTGACCCCATCTCTACAAAGCCAAAACCTTTTCCCTCTATGACCTTGACCTCTACAACTGTGCCGTATCCGGAAAAGAGTTCTTTCAACTGCTCACTGCTGACAGCATAGCTTAGATTTCCTACATATAATTTGCTCTGCATTGCTACCTCCGTTTTTTAATAGTTTTGATCCTCAAGCTTTGCATGGAGATAGAGAGCGGTCAGCAGATCTATCTCAAAGTTGAACATTATATAAAAGGGAAAAAAATACCTGAGTGAGAATATTTATGCTCATCATTCAATGGGCGGCCTGTTATATCTACAGTATATGCCGATTTCTTTGAAAAGAAAAGGTTTTTCTAAAGATATATGATCATTTGTAAAGATATTGCCGCAATGCGCAGCCTTTATCGATCAGCCTTTGCATCTCTCCATGCGGGATAGTAAAGGACGGCATACCGAGCGGGCGGGGGCCAGCCTCGTACTGCTGGTAGGCAAACTCTATCCCCCTGTCGGTTACGGCAAAGTTTTCAGGAAGGTAAAATTTATCGAGGAACTGATTGTCGAGGAGGTCAAGCACATCATCGGCCCTGGCCTTTTCGACAAAAAATTCTTTTCCTCGCCTGGCCAGCTCCTGGCGGCCGGGATCGGAAAAACAATCGTTGATGTCGAGCCTTTTCCCTGTTCCGGCATCGAAGTTCAGATAGGTGAGGCTGTTTAATCCGTTCGCGGCGCCATAGGGCATTTCGTAGCAAATAATCTTTACAGTAAAGATGCTGCCGGCATTATGAACCACATCTGCGGCTGACGAAAATTCATATCCTTTAAAATTATTTCTCATGATAAATCTTTTAATACCCTGCACAAAGTCCTTTTGTTCGCCAAAGGACTGGCTTGTGGCCTTTCCGGGAAAACGGATTGTCAATACGTTTTTCCTGATCTGCCCGTTGATGGAGCGGTATTGCCTGTTAATGCCTGCGACCTCAGGGTACTTCAGCTTGATCACTACCCCGTCCTGATTGTAATCGAAGGTCTTCATCGTGTACGCGAGGAAACGATCTGTTTCAATGCCGTGGGCGGCCGGAATAAAAAATAGAAGGCTGCAGATGAAGGAAGGTATTGCCTTGCGCAATATCCAAATCAAGCAGCCCGATATAGAAAAGACGCTTCCAACGGTGCGCCTTTGATTATCTGGCTCCCCGGGCAGGACTCGAACCTGCAACCTACTGGTTAACAGCCAGCCGCTACTGCCGATTGAGCTACCGGGGAACATACATTTTTATTATCCCGCTACAACGGTCTATAATAAACAATAAAAGCATTTGCGTGTCAAGGCTTCTCAGCCATAAAAATTATCTTTTTGAACTTCCTTTTACCCACCTTCCATATATATCCAACGGCGTTCTCAAATGACATCTCTTTGCCGGTTACCCTTGCAAGCCTGATGTTCGCATGGGGTAATGTCAATTGCGCTTCAGACGTATATGCAAAGCCCGATACCCCACCCTGTTCTATCATCCTGACCCCTTCTCCCACGGAAGTCACCGTACCGATATCCCGGAGAAAATGAGGGATCGAAAAAGGATCTTTTTCCGGTCTTTTTATTGTTATTGTATCGATCTCCTCAGGAACTTCCTTCTCCCTGAACATCTTTTCAAAGCTTTCGTGGGCGGCCTTCGCTTCTTCTGCATTATGAAACCTTGTTATGATCTCTTTCGCGAGGTTCACCTTTGCGTCTTTCGGATGTATCGTTCCTCTCTGCATCCCCTCTTTCAGGTCTCTCAGTTCCTCAAGGGATATGTCGCTCAAAAGCTCGTAGTACTTCAGCATCAGCTCGTCGGATATGGACATGAGCTTGCCGAACATGGTATCCGGCGGCTCATCGATGCCGACATAGTTCCCGTAGCTCTTGCTCATCTTATTAACACCGTCGGTCCCTTCGAGGAGGGGGACGGTAACGATCACCTGCGATTCCAGGCCATAAGATTTTTGTATGTCCCTGCCGACAAAAAGGTTGAAGATCTGGTCATGGCCTCCGAGCTCCACATCGGCATTCAGGGCCACCGAGTCATAACCCTGCACCAGCGGATACAGGAATTCGTGTATGCTGATGGACTGGTTGTTTTGATACCTGTTCCTGAAGTCCTCGCGCTCCATCATGCGCGCCATAGTGTACTGGGCGCAGAGCCTTATCATGTCCGCCGCGTTCATTGCCTCAAACCACTCGCTGTTAAAGCGAACCTCTGTCTTTTCAGGGTCAAGTATCTTGAACACCTGTCTTTTATAGGTCTCTGCGTTTGCGAGCAACTCTTCCTTTGAAAGGGCCGGCCTCGTCTCGATCCTTCCGGTAGGGTCTCCTATCATGCCCGTAAAATCACCGATGAGAAAGATGGCCGTATGGCCCAGCTCCTGGAACTGCTTGAGTTTCTGGAGGACAACCGTATGCCCGAGGTGCAGGTCGGGCGCTGTAGGATCAAGCCCGAGCTTGACACGGAGCGGCCTTTTGTCCGCTTTTGCCTTTATCAGCTTGTTCCTCAGCTCATTCTCATTAACGAGGTCAACGGCGCCTCGCTTAATGATCTCTATATCTTTCTCTATTTCCATATGCCGTCCCTGTATTCAGTCTATCTTCTGCTTTACCCGTTCTATTGCAACGCACTTCTTGCTTGTGCTGTCTATCGTTATTATCACGCCCTGCGCTTCGATATTATCCTTCCCGACCTCAAATTTCTGCGGCAGCTGCGTCAGGAACCTTTCAAGAACGACGTCTTTTTCCATGCCTATTACCGAGTCCGCAGGGCCTGTCATCCCCGCGTCCGTAATATATCCTGTGCCCTTTGGCAGGATCCGTTCATCGGCTGTCTGAACATGGGTATGAGTTCCTACAACCGCAGAGACCTTTCCGTCGAGGTACCATCCCATAGCTATCTTCTCAGAGGTTGCTTCGGCATGGAAATCGACAATGATAGGAACGTTCTCTGCGACCTCCCCGAGGAGCCTTTCCATCGCCCTGAAAGGGCATGTAAGGGTATTCATGAAGATGCGGCCCTCGATGTTCGCAACACAGAGAGATTTTCCGTTCTTCCGGACGATCGTGTAACCGAAACCCGGAGTGCCGTCGGGATAGTTCAAGGGGCGTATTACCCTCTTTTCTTCCATGAGGAAAGTGGTGATCTCCTTTTTCTTCCAGACATGGTTCCCCGTAGTGATAATATCGACTCCGTGGGACAGCACTTCCAGCGCTGTTGAGGCGGTAACGCCTATTCCTCCGGCAAGGTTCTCACCATTGATAACGTAAAAATCCGCTTTGACGGTTTTTATATACCTTTCTATCGCTCTTCGCCCCGGTTTGCCGATAACATCACCGAGGAACAGCACAGTTATGTTATTTTGCATATTCTATTGACCTGGTTTCTCTGATCACGACAACCTTGATCTGCCCCGGATAGGAAAGGTCTGTCTCTATCTTTTTTGCGATATCCCTCGATATAACATTTATGCTGTCGTCGCTGATCCTTTCGCTGTTCACAACAATGCGGATCTCGCGGCCCGCCTGTATTGCGTAAGATTTTTCAACGCCCTGAAAGCTGTTGGCTATGCGCTCCAGCTCTTCAAGCCGCTTAATATATGTTTCCAGCATCTCTCTCCTGGCGCCTGGCCTTGCCCCTGACAGGGCATCTGCTGCCTGGACGATGACGTCAAGGAGGCTTGTCGTCTCTACATCTTCGTGGTGGGCAAGGATTGAGTGGACGATCTCTTCATTTTCACCGTACTTTTTCGCAAGATCAGCCCCGATGGTTGCGTGCGAGCCCTCTATTTCATGGTCTACGGCCTTTCCGATATCGTGCAAAAGGCCTGCCCTTTTTGCATCTTTTGGATTGAGCCTTAATTCAGAGGCAATGGCGCCGCAGATAAATGCAACCTCCAGGGAATGCTGGTATATGTTCTGGGCGTAGCTGCTCCTGAATTTGAGCCTTCCAAGCAATTTAATGATCTCGGGGTGGACATTATGGACGCCAAGGTCAAAGACAGCCTGCTCTCCTGAATCTTTTATCTTTTCCTCCATTTCTTCGGCGACCTTTGAGACGATCTCCTCGATCCTCGCCGGATGGATCCTCCCATCGCTGATCAAACGCTCGATGGATATCCTTGCCACTTCTCTCCGTATGGGGTTGAAGCAGGAAAGGATCACTGCCTCAGGCGTATCGTCAATGATGATATCTACGCCGGTGGCGGCCTCCAGGGCCCTGATATTGCGGCCTTCCCTTCCGATTATCCTTCCCTTCATCTCTTCGTTGGGAAGGCTTACGACCGATACGGTGTCCTCACCGACGTAATCGCCGGCATATCGCTGAATTGCAAAGGCAATGATCTCTTTAGCCTTTTTGTCTGCCCTTTCTCTCGCCTCTTCCTCTATCTTCTTGATTATTTTCATGGATTCGTATTTTGCTTCGTCCTCCATTGCCTGCATGAGCATCTTCTTTGCTTCTTCCCCGGTAAGCCCCGATATCTTTTCCAGACGTTCTTTCCCTTTTATGATAAGGTTTTCATGCTCCCTGATCTTGGTATCGAGCAATGACTGTTTTTGCAGGGTCTCCCGATCTTTTTTCGATAGATCGTCTTCCTTTCTGTCGATAAGCTCGATCTTTTTATCCAGGTTCCCCTCTTTCTGGGCAAGCCTTCGCTCAGTATTTTGCAATTCCTGCCTTCTTGCCTTGGTCTCCTGCTCCAGTTCATTCTTTGCCTGCAGGACGATATCTTTAGCCTGAATGGAGGCTTCCCGCATCATAACGTCGGCCTCTTTTTTGGCATCCTCGAGTATCTTCTTTCCTATCTTCTCATACTCGCCAATTTTCTTCTTCTGGACAAAGCGGGCAAGGGCAAAGCCTATAAAAACAGCTACTAAGAAGCTGATTGCTGAAATGATTATTGTATTCAAAATTCCCCCTACGCAAAGGTTACTTTATACAGGGGTTGGGAAGATAAAGAACAGAGAGGGGTAACTAATCTATATGAAAGGAGTTTTAAAGCCTCCGTAAAAACACATAATATCTATATTAACCCTCTTTTCTTCTACTGCCAACCCTGAAATTTAAACCCCGCAGGTGCCGTGTAAACAGTATGTCTTGAACCTCTTGTTAAAGTGGGCGCCATTTTGTCGCATCAGGCTTCTCGTTGCAAGAACGAGCATGCACACAGCAACAAGGTAAAGCTCCCCTTAGAGAGGTGTTGGCTCTAAGCCTACCATTTATCACGTACACTGCAGGGAACATCTATATCCTCAAACTTTTTTATTAATCGTAATGTCCTTCCCTCAACAAGTTCCGCCTGTTTTTTCATCTCGAGATATTCATCGGTCACTTCCATAAATGCCATTATCACCGCGTTCAATGTATTAATTATACCATATCTGTTAACTGCATGCTCTATCTTTTCGTTCACATAACGTGCATCTCTTTTGATCCTATCCTCATCTTCTCCTACGAAAGTAAATGGTTGCTTTAAAATGGTTACTTCAACTTTTTTCTCCATATTTTACCCTCATATCTCTACTTTTTCAACTTTCTCTAAGATCTTAGTAACCTTGTCGATAAGGACTTCTCTCTCTTTTTTTATTTCAATAATTTTCTCTTGTATATTCTTATCGTTACCTTCTAATGATTTAAGTTTTACATTAAGTTTTTCATTTTCATCTTTAATAATTTTATAATTTTCTATAAGTTTGTCAATCTTTTCTTCAAGTTCCTCGATCTTATTTTCGCTAAAAACATCTCTTTTTATACTGAAAACTTCCATAATATATTAACCTTCCTCCCTATGTTCTTAATTATCCTCCCTTTTTTGTTCAAAAGTCAAGTATAAAAGGTAAGATTTAATAAAAGTATCGATATCCCCGTCGAGGACCGCCTCTGCGTTATGTTCCTCGTACTTTGTCCTGTGGTCTTTTATAAGCTTATATGGGTGAAGGATATACGAACGTATCTGGCTCCCCCAGGCAATATCCTTCTTCTCCTTGTTCAATGCATTCAGCTTATCTTCCTGCTTCTTCTTTTCGAGCTCGTAAAGTCTCGATTTCAGGATAGCCATAGCTGTTCCCTTATTCTTATGCTGAGACCTTTCATTCTGGCATTGTACAACGATTCCGGTAGGGATATGGGTGATCCGTATCGCTGAATCTGTTCGGTTTACGTGCTGGCCGCCGGGGCCGCTGGAACGAAAAGTGTCGATCCGCAGATCCTCATCCTTGATATCTATCTGTATCTCTTCAGAGACCTCCGGGTACGAATACACTGATGCGAACGAGGTATGACGCCTGTTGTTCGAGTCGAAGGGAGAAACCCTAACGAGCCGGTGGATGCCGACCTCGCATTTCAGGTACCCGTATACATAGGGACCTTTTACCATGAAGGTAACGTTTTTTATCCCCGCTTCCTCTCCCTCGAGCATGTCCACGATCTCCGTTTCAAAGCCTTTCCTCTCGGCCCACCGCAGATACATCCGGAGGAGCATCTCGACCCAATCCTGGGCCTCTGTCCCCCCTGCCCCCGAATTGATGTACATGATCGCGTTGGTTTTGTCGTTTTCTCCTCCAAGCATACGCTCGATCTCATATTTTCCAAGATGGGTGTCGAGGGAGGTGACCCTCTGGTCTAATTCTTCAATATCCTTGGGATCTTCCGTCTCTCTTGCGATCTCTGCGAGGATAAGTATCTCTTCCAGTTCTCTTTCTTTCTCTTTCCAGCTGTCAAGCTCCTCCTGGGCGACGGACCTCTTTTTCAGTATGCTTTGCGCCTTTTCCTGGTCATCCCAGAAGGTAGTTTTTGATATTTCCGAATCGAATTCCTGAAGTTTTACCTGGAGGGCAGAGAGGTCAAAGATAACCTCTCAGGGAGCTCATTCTTTCAATTAATCCGTCGATCCTTATCCTTATTTCGTCATACATAATTTTTTCCTTCTGCAAAAAAATCGTTCCTGTTCTATAGCCTCGCAGCTACCTGTCGTCCAAATTCTGAACATTTTACAGGAGTTACATCACTAAGCTGCCTCGCGAGATCGTATGTAACTATCCCATCGCTTATCGTCTTCTCCACGGCATCTTTAATGATCGCCGATACGCTGCCGAGCCCGATATGCTGGAAAAGCATCGCGCCGGAGAGAATGAACGATGCAGGGTTAACGACATCCTTGCCGGCGTATTTCGGGGCGCTTCCGTGCGTCGGTTCGAAGATTGCGACCCTGTCGCCTATATTTGCGCCCGGCGCCACACCGAGGCCGCCTATAAGCGCCGCGCACGCATCTGACAGATAATCGCCGTTCAGGTTTGGACACAGCAGTATATCATACTCATCAGGCCTGAGTATAACCTGCATGAACATGTTGTCGGCAATCCTGTCGTTGAACGCTATCTTGCCTTTCTCTCCATCGAACGTGATCTCTTCGGGGAAGTCTTTGGCAACCTCGTATGCCCATTCCTTGAAGGCGCCTTCAGTATACTTCATTATGTTGCCCTTGTGAACTACGGTGATTGACCTTCTTTTGTGCTTTATTGCGTAGTCGACAACCCACCTCGTAAACCTGACGGTGCCTGCCTTGCTTATCGGCTTAATACCGATGCCCGTGCTGTCAGGCAGGTCTGTTTTCATGGTGTCTTTCAGGAAACGTATCAGATCCTGCGCCTCTTTCGTTCCCTCTTTCCATTCGATGCCTTTGTAGAGGTCTTCGGTATTTTCCCGAAAAATAATGAATTCGACCTTTTCCGGCGACTTCATCGGGCTTGGAAGCCCTTTGAAATATCTCACGGGACGCATGCATACGTAAAGGTCAAAGATCTGCCTCAGGTATACGTTAATGCTTCTGAACCCTCCGCCGACAGGCGTGGTAAGGGGCCCTTTGATGGCCATCTTATATCTTTCTATAGTTTCAACCGTCTCCTCGGGGAGAAGCCTTTTTGTTTTGTCCAGCGCCTTCTGCCCTGCCGCCAGCTCTACCCACTCCACGCCCTTCTGACCATGTGTGGCCTTCGTCACCGCCTCTTCAAATATCTCGTGAGAAGCGCCCCAGATGTCTTCGCCTGTGCCGTCGCCTGCAATATAAGGTATGGTTATCTTCTCTTTCAAATCTTCAAGCTCCCGTGTTTTTTAATATAACTGTCAAGTCCGCCCTCGTCGAGGATCTTCCTCATTATGGCCGGCAGCGGCGAAAAGTTATTTTTGATCCCCTTGGTCATGTTGTCAAGTATGCCTTCGTCGAGCCTGACCTCCAGCTCGTTGCCTTCCTGGATGTCATCGGTATTGCATATTATTGCAGCGAGCCCTACATTGATCGCGTTTCTGTAAAATATTCTGGCGAATGATCTGGCAACGATCGCGTCGATCCCGGCAAGCTTTATAATGAGCGGCGCATGCTCCCTGCTTGATCCAAGGCCGAAGTTCCTGCCGCCGGCAATGATATCCCCCCTGCCGATCTTTTTGTAAAAATCCGGCACGACGTCTTCGAAGACGTGTTTTTTTAATTCTTCCAGATTGGACCGAAGGTGATAAAATCTTCCCGGTATTATATGGTCCGTGGAGATATCATCACCAAACTTCCACGCCCTTCCTCTCAAAATCATCCAAAACCTCCCTCGGGTCCGTCAATTTTCCTTTCAAGGCTGTTGCCGCTGCTGTCGCCGGCGAGCCAAGAATGATCTTCGAATCAGGGTTGCCCATCCTCGCAAGAAAATTCCTGTTCGATGTGGAGACGCACGTCTCCTTATCGCCGAGCACTCCCTGGTGCAGGCCTATACAGGGCCCACATCCCGGGGGCAATATAACTGCGCCTGCCTCGAAAAGCGTTCCGAGGATCCCTTCGTGCAATGCCTGGTAATACACCGCCCGCGATGCGGGGCAGACAAGCAGGCGGACATCGGGGTGTTTTCTCCGTCCCTTCATGATGAGCGACGCAACCCTCAGGTCATCGATCCTGCCGTTCGTACAGGAGCCGATGAACACCTGCTGTACCGGAATGTTCTTCACGTCCTTGTCATCAACGCTTTTCGTATTGTCGACCTGGTGGGGCAGGCTCACCATCGGTTTCAGCTTATGGACGTCGATCTCGAACGTCTTCTCATAGACGGCATCGTCATCAGGCACGATCTCGATGTACACCTTTTCTCTCCGCATCCGCCTGAGGTACATGAAGGTCATGATGTCCGACGGAAAAAGCCCGCATTTTGCTCCTGCCTCCACTGCCATGTTCGCTATGGTCATTCTCTCTTCTACGTCGAGGTGCCTCACCATCTCTCCTGCAAACTCCATCGATTTATAGGTTGCGCCATCTGCGCCAACCATTCCGATGATCTTCAGGATCAGATCTTTCGTAAAAACACCGGATGGGAAGCGGCCGTTGAGAACAAATCTATAGCTCTCGGGCACCCTCATCCATGTTGTGCCAAGCCCCATGGCAACGGCGATGTCCGTAGAGCCCATTCCCGTGGAAAAGGCGCCCAGCGCCCCTCCCGTACAGGTATGGGAATCAGCGCCCACAAGGACCTCTGATGGGGCAAGGATCCTCTCTGCCATTATCTGGTGGCAGATGCCGTCGCCTATCCCGGAGATGTTTGCCCCATGCCTTTCTGCAAAATCCCCTATCGCCCTGTGGTCGTTGGACAGCTCCATCCTGGGGCTCGGCGAGGCATGGTCGAGAAAGAAGGTCACGCGGCTTCCATCAAAAAGCCTTTTAAAGCCCATCTCGCCAAACTGCCTGATCGCGAGAGGGGCAGTGCCGTCCTGAAGCAGGATCCTGTTCACGTTGACTATCGCATAGTCGCCCTGCCTGACATCGGTCCCTGTATTGATGCCGAGTATCTTCTCCGCTATTGTTTTCCCCATCTCCTATCCTTCAGCCTTTGTCAGGTCTTCAAACCGTATATCGAGGCCCAGCACGCCGTTTATATCGCCCAGCTGATCCCTGATGGGGCCCGATACGGTGACGCACAGCGCTTCGGTTATCTTCGATGAATAGATGTTGGTAACGCTTATCTTCCCTGTCTTCATAGGGTTTATAAACCACTCCCTGTCCGAGAAATCCTCGTTGAGGCCTATCTTGTAGTACTTTGCCCTGTCAACAGCCTGTGTGATATTTTTCGTGATCTTGATGCCGTCGCTGTTCACGATATAGGCAAACTGAATGAAGGGATAATCCTCCACGATCTTTTTCAGCATCTCTTCCTGCTTTTCAGGGACCATTGTCTTGACCAGGTCATCTTCAATATACTTCTCTATGAGATGGGCCGCCATATCGTATGCCCTCTTCTTCAGGAGCTCAAACTCTGAGACAAATATCTCCGGTATGTAGATCCTTACAAAATGTTCTATCTCCTGTTCCGATATTGAGGTGCACCTGCCTTCGTCGTACTGCTTGATGATCCACTTGTTTATCTTCGCGACCCCGGGATGGGTCTTTTCGATCCTGTCTTGTCCTACCAGGGCAAAATGGGAGTTGATCCAATGGGTGATGCCGGCGAGGCCGGATTTGTCGGTAATATTGATCGCAAGGGGCCTGTTGAGGATCCTGTTCGTATCAAAAGGCAGGTAGATCTCCTCGTTCTTTAATAATCCGTCTATATGGACTCCCGCTGATGTCGCGTTAAAATCAAGGCCGATGAAGGGCTGGCCCTTGGGGATATTCTGTCCTATCACCTTCTCGAAATAGTTTCTTATCTCCGTGATCACCCTTGGGTCTATGCCGTTGTCTTCGCCGGTGAATGCTATGTGCTCCATGATAAGCGCTTCTATAGGTGCGTTCCCGGTCCTTTCGCCTATGCCGAGGAGCGTGCCGTTGACATAGGTGCAGCCATAAAGCCAGGCGCTGATGCTGTTCACGATGACCTTGTAGAAATCGTTGTGGCCGTGCCATTCGAGATATTCGGAAGGAACGCCGGCATCGTCGATCATGGCCCTGATTATCTTCCCTATCGACCGCGGCAGGGCGGCGCCAGGATAGGTTATCCCTACGCCGAGGGTGTCGCAGAGCCTTATCTTGATCGGTATCTTCGCGTCTTCGGACATGCTCATGAGTGCCTGGGCAAAGGGTACGCAGAACCCGTATATGTCCGCCCTTGTTATGTCCTCGAAATGGCATCGCGGCGCAACGCCGTGCGAGAGGGCATTTTCAACGATCTTAATATATTCTTTAAAAACCTGGGATCTCGTCTTTTTCAGTTTTAAAAAGATATGGTAATCAGAGGCGCTCGTCAGGATCCCTGTTTCCCGCAGGCCAAGCTCTTTAACGAGCTGGAGGTCATCTTTGTTCGCCCTTATCCATCCCGTTATTTCGGGGTATCTATACCCCTTTTCCAGGCATTTTCTTACAGCATCCCTGTCCTTTTCGGTATAGAGGAAGAACTCGCTTTGCCTGATGATCCCGTTTGGCCCGCCAAGCCTGTGCATCATTTCATAAAGGTCTTCGATCTGCTTTGTTGTAAAGGGCGGCCTTGACTGCTGGCCGTCGCGAAAGGTTGTATCCGTTATGTAGATGTCTTCAGGAGGGTCGATCAGCTCTATCTTATGGTCAAACTTTACCTTGCAGACCTCAGTAAAAGGAAATACGTCCCTGTAAAATTCAGGAGTGTCCACATCGATCAAGGGGTATTTTGTGCCTTTGGCAACATTCTTAAATATAAAACCCTTTTTCTTTTTTTTCACACTGCCTCCTGTTGGCATTGATTACTTTATGACGGTCCTGATCTTCAGTTCATTCAGCTGCTTCTGCCCGATCGATGACGGCGCTCCGGTCATAAGGCATGTCCCCTTCTGGGTCTTCGGAAAGGGGATCACGTCCCTGATGCTTTCGAGCCCAAGGAACATCATCAGTATCCTGTCGAACCCGAAGGCGATGCCGCCGTGAGGAGGGGCGCCCATCTCCAGGGCTTCAAGGAGGAAGCCGAACTTCTCGGCAGCTTCCTCTTCCTTGATATTCAACAGCCTGAACATCTCAAGCTGTTCATCCATCCTGTAGTTCCTGATGCTTCCGCCGCCGATCTCAACGCCGTTCAGGACAAGGTCATATGCCCTTGCAATGATCGACTCGTAGTCGCCGTTAAAGTTCCGGATGCTTTCTTTCGGCGATGTGAAGGGATGGTGTCTTGCTATATATCTTTTTTCTAGCTCGCTGTACTCAAGGAGAGGGAAATCGGTAACCCAGAGGAGTTTGTCTGTTGCCTTGTCGATGAGCCCGAACTTTTCTCCTATATAGAGCCTGAATCTCCCCATTACCTCGTTCGTTTTGTCCTTTTTGTCGGCCACAATGAACAGGACATCTCCGTTTGAAAGCTCAAAAACCTCAGAGAGCGATGCCTTTTCTTCATCTTTCATGAACTTTACCACAGGGGATTGGAGCGCGTCGTTCTCTTTCCTGATCCAGATAAGGCCGCCTGCCCCCATGTCCTTTGCCGCATCTACGGCAGTATCGAGGTCCTTTCTCGAAAGCGTCTTGCCTTTCAGGACAATAGCCTTGATGATGCCGCCTTCGTTGATGGTCTTCTTGAAGACGCCGAATTCAGTTCCCTGGTAGATCCCTGTAATATCCTTAAGCGGCAGGCCGAAGCGCAGGTCCGGCTTGTCCGTTCCGTAGAGCTCCATCGCGTCGGCATAGGTCATCCTCGGGATAGGAGAATCAGCAGCCGTTCCTTTCAGCTCTCTGTAAAGCGACATGATGAGGCCTTCCCCCAGTGCAAGCACATCATCGACATCGACAAAGCTCATCTCTATGTCGATCTGTGTGAACTCCGGCTGCCTGTCGGCCCGCAGGTCCTCGTCCCTGAAACACCGCACGATCTGGAAGTACCGGTCGAACCCGCCGATCATCAATATCTGTTTGAAAAGCTGGGGCGACTGCGGCAGGGCGTAGAACATGCCCGCATTTAACCTGCTCGGGACAATGAAATCGCGCGCGCCCTCAGGGGTGCTCTTTGTGAGGAACGGTGTTTCAAATTCATAAAAGCCTTTATCCGTAAGGTAATCGCGGGTGACCTTGTAGGCCTTGTGCCGGGCGAGGAATATCTTCTGGATCTCAGGCCTTCTCATGTCCAGGTAGCGGTATTTCAGCCGCAGCGATTCATTTGGCTCATCCTCGTCGAGCTGGAAGGGCAACGGTTTCGAGGTATTCAATATCTCGAAGGAGTTGACCAGCACCTCTACATCACCTGTAGGCATATTCGGGTTTTCCGTCTCCGGCGGCCTCTTCTCGACCTTACCGGTAATCTTCAAAACATATTCCTGTTTTATGTCCCCTGCCCGATCGTGCGCCTCGCGGGATATCTCAGGCGAGAACACAACCTGTACGATCCCGGTTATATCCCGGAGGTCGGCGAATATAAGGCCGCCATGGTCCCTTCTCCTGAACACCCATCCGGCAAGATCGACCACCTTGCCGATATCGTCTCTGGAAACCAATCCGCAATGTTTATCTCTCACTCTCTACCCCTTTCAAAAGTCAATTATTATATATGTTTTAGACAGCTTAAGTCAAGGTTTTACGTTGATCGGAGGGGATTTGGTTTATTTCTGATGGATCAGATTTTTTGCTGGTTCAGAAGCTCGTAGACCTTGATCTTTTCCGATGCTGCATCGATCTCGTATTCGCCGATCTCACGTACATCGAGCCTCGATTGAGCCGCTTTGCGGGTCCTTTCGCTGATGAGGATGCCGTTCTTCAGCGGTTTGACGATATCCTGAAGCCTGAAGAGCGTATTCACCGCGTCGCCTATCACCGTATAGTCCATCTTCTTTTCGAAGCCGATGTTCCCTATGACAGCCTCGCCGGTATGTATCGCGACCCCTATGAATAACGGAGCGCCGACCTCTTTCAGGAAATAATCGCTCACAGGGTCAATGGCCTTCTTCATATCAAGGGCCGCGGCGATCGCGTTGTCGGCATCTGACACGCTGGAGACAGGTGCCCCGAAGAGGGCAAGGAAGCCGTCTCCCAGGTACTTGTCCACTATTCCCTGATGCTTGAATACGATCTCCCCCATGATGGAGAAGAAATAGTTTATCATGGGAACGGTCTTATGGGGGCCTATGGTCTTTGCGAGCCTTGAGAACCCCCTGATGTCGATATTGAGAAAGGTCAGCATCCTGAACTCATCGAGCAACGGTTTGCCGGTCGTCTCGCCGTGGATGATCTTGTCCACGACCTCTTTGGGCACGAATTTTTGGAATATCTGGCGTATCCCACGTTCGTGCTCCGTCATGGAGACCGTTTTCTGGTAGAGTCTCGCATTCTCTATCGCGATGATGAGCGACGAAGTAATGGAATGGAGGAGCTGCTCGTCATTATAGCTGAAATCGCCGTTCCGCTTATTGAGAAGCTCAATCACCCCGATCACCTTTCCTTTTGAGATCATGGGTACACAGAGGGCGGACCTTGTCATAAATCCCGTTGTATTATCGACTGCAGGAAAAAAGTGCGGCGACTGGCGCACGTCGTTGACGATGATCGCCTTTCCCTGCGATGCGACATATCCAGCGATGCCCTGCCCCATCTTGATCCTTGCTTCTCCAAGCGCTGCAGCGTCGATGTCGAAGCTTACTTTGAACTCAAGCTCCTCGCCTCGCAACAAAAGCAGGGAGCCTGCCTCTACATCCATGGTGACCCGTATCATGTCCATTGCGTACTTCAGGACCTGGTCGATGTCGAAGGTCGATGCAGCAAGCGCGGCGCCGATCTGCTTCAAAGTGTCGAACTCCTGGCCTCTCCGTGTAACAGAAGCGGAAAGCCTTGTTCTTTCAATGGCAAACGCCACGCCATCCTTCGCGACCTCCACGAATTCGAGATCTTTGTTAAGGCTGTCCCTGTTTGGTGAACATAATATAAGAACGCCTTTCACCTCGCCAGATATCCTCAATGCGCTAATAAGGCTTGCCCCCGAATACTCGCCAATAAGAAGCTCACGTTCGATGGCGTGGGTCAACTCGCTGGTGTCCATTACAAGGAGGGTGGTCTCCTGCTGGATCACCTTATCAAGGATGGTGCCTTTATAATGATAGTACGATCCTTTCGAGAGGTTTATCGGGCCCCTGCTCTGTATATCGTAGACTTTAAGGTCGTCGGGCCTGTTGTCATCAATTATCATGACGATGGCAAGATCGAAGGCGATGAGGGATTGTATCTCATGCATTACAGAATACATGAGCTCGCTGTCTCTGAGGCTTGAGTTGATCGTCTTGAATATCTTAATCGTCGTCTTCACTATCTCATTCCCGAGCTCGTTTTCCTTGAACAGGCGGATGTTCTCGTAGGTGAAGGCTGCGTTGCTTAAAAGGGGCGTCAACACATCCACATCTTCCTGCGTAAAAACGACAGCGTTATTTTTTCTCGATATAGTGACAACCCCGACGATATCGCCGATGGTCTTGAGGGGCATGCAGATAAAGGATTTTGTCGCATATGTAGCACGGTTTGCCCTCCCGAATCTGCTGTCCGTTTCGATGTCTTCAACAAGGAGCGGCGATTTGTTGATAACGGCATATTTTGCGATGCTCGTGTCAAAATCGACCCTGTTGCCGACTTTAACCGTACTGTCAATCCCTATGTGGGCCTGTACAAGGAACGACTTCCGTTGGGGGCGTTCAAGGATCAGGACGGAACCGATATCTGCTTTTACAATCTTTAGTGTCCGTTCAAGGGTAACATAGAGAAGCTCGTCGGTGTCAAAGGTCACATAGCAGAGGTCTGAAAGCTCTTTGAGCGTGGCTATCTCAGACCCCTTTTTTTCAAGCCTGTTTAAAGTGTTTTTTAGTTGGCTCTCAAGGGCATTGAAGGAATCAACAATGTTGCCCAGCTCATCTGTCCCGCGCTGGTACTGAACGTCTGAGAGATCGGCAACTACCCGTTCAGAAAACTCATCTGATATCCTTGAGACCTTCCGGAATATGGTCCTTAGAAAGATAAAGCCAAAAAATGAGAATATAAGAAAACCAACGAGAAAGAGGGGCAACGATCCGTCCTGGAGGATATTATATTTGACAGCGAAAAAGAGGAACCCGAAGGCGGGAAAGACAAAAAGCAGTCCGATGCTCAGGATCAGTCTGTAGTAGAGGTCCCGCTTTTTAAGGAAGATCTCATCCAACCGTTTGATATTTGTATTCATCTCAATGATAATCCATTACTCAAACCTGAATCCCCTCTTTCTGAATAACCTCACACAAGCATCAACGGCACCAGGATCATAGAGAATACCCTGATTTTTTTCTATCTCTTCAAGGGCAACATCTATCCCAAGGCTTGGACGATAAGGACGGTGGGAAGCCATAGCTTCCACAACATCAGCGACGGTCAATATCTTTGCCTCGAGCAGGATCTGCCCATCCTTTAATCCTTGAGGGTATCCGGACCCATCGATCTTTTCATGGTGCTGGAAAACAATATTGGCAACGGGCCAGGGGAAGTCGATATCTTTCAGGATATTGTATCCTGCCTCGGAGTGAACCTTAATGATATTGAATTCTATATCGGTCAGCTTCGTCGGTTTGCTCAGGATCTCTGCCGGGACAGATACCTTCCCGATATCATGGATGAGGCTTGCCACACGTATGCCGTCTACAATATTTCCAGGGAGACCAACTTCCTGCGCGATCGCCCGCGCAAGGTTTGCCACCCTCCTCTGGTGGCCGGCAGTGTATGGGTCTCTCGTCTCGACGATTATTGCCATTGCCTGAACAGTGGCGCCTAAGGTTGCCCGGAGTTTTTGCAGGGTATCTTTCAGTTCCTCTTCTGCCTTTTTCCGCAGGGTGATGTCTTCGACAGTGCCCTCGAAATAAATAATACTCCCAGTGTCATCCTTTGCCGCACGGGCGTTCGTCGAGGTCCATATCACGCTTCCGTCCTCACGGAAAACCTGCGCCTCAAAACCTTCCACGATCCCTTCTGCCTCCAGTATTTCCCTGTACCTCTTCCTGTCATCAGGGTACACATAAAGCTGGCCGCCAATGTCCGTGATGCCTTTTACCATCTCTTCCGGTAAAGCAAACCCGTGGATCTGGGCCATTGCCGGGTTTACGCTCACGAAGCGCCCTTCCGGGACGGACCGGAAGATGCCCTCCACGGCATTCTCAAAGATACCGCGGTATTTCTTCTCGCTCACTTCAAGGGCCCTTTCTGACTCCTTGCGTGCGGTCACATCATCGTAGATAGCGACTATTTCGCCGGCAGGCAGTTTATAGACATAGTTTTCCCTCCACCCGCAGATTCTCTCATCTTTATAAAAGGTGACAGGATATTTTTCCGGTTCCCCGGTAACGTACACCCTTTGAAAGACCTCAAAGAGGCCCATTCCCTTGATCCCGGGAAACACCTCCGATACGGGTCTGCCTATCACCCGCTCACGTGGGATATTTTCGATCCTCTCCGCGGCGCTGTTGAACTCTTTGAAAATAAAGTCTTTGCCGCCGTCGACCGGCCCATAGACAGCAACGGCGTTGCCCATATTCTCAAATAATTTTGAAAAACGCTTCTCTCTCTCCTTCAGGGTCTCCTCCGATTGCAGACGCCTCAGGGCAACGCCTATACTGGAGGCTATTCCTTCAAGATAGTGTATGAATTTCAATGTGAACTGGTCCTTCCTCCGATCGCTCAATTGCAGGATGCCTACGATCCTTCCACTTGTTCTGAGCGGAATGAGGGCCATCGATTCATAGCCCTCTTCGATGCATGCGTTTGTTGCCGGCTCCTGAAGACCATTTAACGCCGGGGCCGGAAGTCCTGACAGGCTGTTTATCCAGAAGCTCCCTCCCTCGGTGAATAAGGGATGAGACGGGTCTGTCTTCTCTAAAAGCACCCTGCCACACAGGCATGCGAGATATGGCCTGCCTTCGGCATCACGGACAATACCTCCCATGTCATCCTTCAGGCACAGGTATTGCGCCTTCTTAAGAAAGTCGGAGCTGAAACCATTCTGCACATAATACGGGAAATCCTCTCCTTCGCTGAGGCGGACCGCTACCGCCTCGATCCCCGTCTGCTCCTTGAAGACTTTCAGTATGTCCCCTATTATGTTGACAAGGTCATTTGATCTGTTGAGGACCTGCAGGACCTCCATGGCGAGTTTCTGGTTCTGTTCGGCCTGTCGCTGATATGTAACATCTTTCATCGTGGCAAGGACCCTGTACGTCCTTCCCGATGCGTCACTCAGGGCAACGCCATTGTCTTCAACATAAATATATTTGCCTTCTTTACGGAGGAAACGGTAATAAATGAGGTAATGGGTCAGCTTGTTCCTGATCACATTTGTCAGAAAATTGAGGGCATATTTGCGGTCTTCGGGATGGATATGGGACTCCCAGAAAGCTCTATCGAATCGGACCTCCCCGGGCTCGTAGCCGGTGATCTGGGGAATAGCACCGGAAAGTGTAAGGTTTTGGGTATTGATGTCAAAATCATATACAAGCTGGCCGGTCTGCTCGATAACGAGCCGATGACGCTCTTCGCTTTCTCTTATCGTTTCCTCCGCGGCGAGAAGCGCAAGCGCCTGTTTGAAGACCACCTGCCTCCGCAAAAATACCAACGCAAGGCCGATAAGAAGGTAAAGGATCAAAGCAGTTACGGAGGCCTTCATGAAGTGCGGGGATAGCTGTGAGAATATCTCGCTTTTCTTCTTCTGAACGACAACAGTCCACATGAATTCCCTGATCTGGGCATAGGCGGTAATCGCGTCGCCCGAAAAAGGGAAGGTATACCTTATGATCTTTTTCTCGTAGGGCAATCGATTGGTATAGATAATATTCCCTGCCTGATCTACGATGGTGACCTCTGTCGTCTCATCGGGGATAAAATCCTTCACCACCTTTCCAAAGTTAAGGGTAAGCTGTCCGACCGACAGTACGCCTATTGGCCTTTCGTTCCTGTCAAAGACCGGCACGGCGAGCGCTACGACCGTATTCTTCGAACTTGCCGATGATTCAAAGATCCCTGATATGTATGGTTTCCATTGGCGGCTCACCCCTTTGTACCAATCCCGGTGGGAGAGATCCCGGCCGATCGTTTCCGTATAGACCGGCACGCTGACCCAGAGAATGCCCTTTCTGTCGGTGATAAATATTACATCGATCTCCGGATTGTTCTTTTTCATAGTTGCGAGATGCCCGATCACAGTCACTGTGTCTTTTTCTTTCACTACATCGATCAACAACGGTCTTGTCGCGTAAGATTGCAGAATATTAATAATGGATTTGTGACGATCCTGCGTCATCATTGCAACGTGATTGGCGGTGGTGTTGTTCGACCTCGCGGCCTCTTCCAGAGCTTCCCCATAATGGCCGTACTCGATATGGAACGCTGTCGCAAACACAACTACGAAAAGCAACAACTGGATCAAAAAGAACAACCTTGGCTTCATGATCCAGTTTTGAGCGTTTTTTGAAATATCGATCATATCGCCATTTCCCGCTGACTAAATTAACCGTAAGAAAGTCCCGGTTCCCTGTGCATAGCCTGTCTCCTCAGGCAGTTTCTTCTTACCATGATTCTGTCCCATCCAGATTGAATCCTTTCTCTTTTAAGAGTCGCTCGCAGGCATCGACGATCCTCCGGTCATATAAAATGCCTTTATTCTTCCTGATCTCCTCCAGGGCAAAGTCCACCCCCAGGCCCGGCCTGTAAGGACGATGGGAAGCCATTGCCTCAACCACATCCGCTATCATGAGGATCTTTGCCTCCGCGAGGATCTGCCCGTTCTTCAGTCCCTGAGGGTAACCCGAGCCATCGAGCCGTTCATGATGTTGAAGGACGATGTCCGCTACCGGCCAGGGGAAGTCAATATTCCTGAGTATGTTGTAACCTGCCTCCGGGTGGATCTTGATGATGCTGAATTCCATATCGGTCAACTTAGTCGGCTTGCTCAGGATCTCCGCGGGCACCGATATTTTGCCGATGTCATGGATAAGCCCTGCAACCCGGATGCCTTCGATGACATCTTGAAGATCTCCCATCTCCTGTGCGATCGCCGTTGCAAGGTTTGCCACCCTCCTCTGGTGACCGGCAGTGTAAGGGTCCCTCGTTTCTACGGTCACTGCCATCGCCTGCACTGTAGCGTTTAAGGTCGCTCTGAGCTTTTGGAGGATATCACTAAGCTCTTTTTCGGTTCGCTTGCGATCGGTAATATCCCTGAAATACCAGACCCTTCCATAATATTTTCTGTTTGCGTCAAGCATCGGCGCCGAGTAACGGTCGAAACACCTGCCGTCCCGCAGAAAAATCTCATCCCTGCTTGTTTCATTCCGGGATTCATAAAGGAGTTTTACCTTGCGGATAAATTCTTCAGGATCTGCCAGCTTATCCATCACAGACTGCAGTGCACGCTCGTCAGATCTTGGACTCAGCACATCAAGGGGAATATCCCAGAGGTCAACAAAACGCTGGTTGAAAGATAATATCCCACCATTTTCATCCACCACAAGAATCCCGTCTATTGACGACTCCTGCTGTGTGCGGAGGATAATATTGTTGAATATAAGTGCATCTTCCGCCTTTTTTCGCGCCTTTGTTTCATTCGCCTGGTCAAGCGCCCAACTGACGGCGAAGGGAAGTCTTTCGGGTCTGTCCTTCAACACATAATCGACGGCCCCCTGTTTGATGATCTCAATGGCCGTTTCCTCACCGATCGAACCCGAGACACAGATAAAGGGAACGTCAGGGCATATCTCCGTTGCCAGGCGCAATGCCGCGAACGCATCAAACCCCGGCAATTTAAAATCAGCCAGGATTATATCGTATTCTTTGGTGCTCGATGCAGAGATAAATTCCTTTTCCGTATCAACACGATCCATATGCAGGTCATATCCTGCATCGATTAACAGTTCCTTAATGATCTCGAAATCCCGCGGGGAATCCTCAAGAGACAATACCTTTAGCGTCCTGCCGGTTTTGACCTTCTGGACCATTATATACCTCCAGGCTGCAGCGGCAGCTCATTGAGAACCGCCCAGAACGATCCTGTTTGTTTTACGGCTTCAATAAACTCCCTGAAATCCACCGGCTTCACCACATAGGCATTGGCGCCAAGGTCGTAACATCTTTTAAGATCGGGCTCCTCCCGGGAGGAGGTAAGCATAACAATAGGGATCATCTTTAATCTAACATCGCCTTTAATGGCTTGAAGCACTTCGATCCCATCCATGCGGGGCATTTTAATATCGAGCAATACTACTGCCGGATCACCCTCTTCCCGAAGATTATACTTGCCTTCATAACGCAGATATTCCATTGCCTCCACACCATCTTCCACGACCGTTACCCGGTTGGCAAGGTTGTGTTCTGCGAGGGCTTCAAGCGTCAATTCCACATCTTTTGGGTTGTCTTCCACAAGCAGGATCTTTTTTAGATTTATCATGGTTTTTTATCCCTCCAAATATTTTGGCAAAGCAAAGTAAAATACAGCTCCTTTATCCAGGTCGGCTTCAGCCCATGTCCGGCCACTATGCCGGAGAACGATACGGCGTACATTTGCCAGCCCGATGCCGGTCCCTTCAAAATCTGCTGCAGGATGCAAACGTTGAAATACGCCAAAGAGCTTATGCGCATACCGCATGTCGAAGCCGACGCCGTTGTCCCTGACGAAGAATATGAATTCTCTGTCATTCTCGAGGACGCCTACATCTATCACGGCGTTCTCTCTGGTTCTCGTGAATTTGGCAGCATTGCTCAACAGGTTCAGCCAGACCAATCGAATCAAAGCACGGTCACCGGAGACATGGGGCAGCGCTGCAACGATCCATTCGATATTTCTCTCTGCGTTGTCATGTTCTACCGCTTTCAATGCCTCACGGACAATGTCATCCATGTCGAGGTCGGCCTGCCTCATTTCTTGACGACCGGTCCTGGAGAACTGCAGCAGGTCGTCTATTAATTCACCCATCTGGTGTACAGAATCGACAATCACATTGAGATAATGTCTGCCCTTTTCGGGAAGCGAATCGGGAAATCGCTTGATCAACAGGTCGGCATACCCACCGATGTGCCGGAGAGGCGCCCGCAGGTCATGGGAAACGGAATAGGAAAACGCCTCAAGTTCCTTGTTTGCGGCTTCAAGCTGGGCAGTGCGTTCGGCGACACGCTGCTCCAGCTCGGCGTTGATCTTTTTAATTTCATCCTCGATCCGTTTTCGCTCGGTTACATCCTGAAAAGATCCGCTCAGAAGTACCACCTTGCCGTTTTCGATCGTCGGATGCCCAATGGTATGCACCCATTTATGGACGCCTTTCGCGGTAACCATCTCCAGTTCCAGATCGTACGGTTTCCCAAGATTAATGCCCTCCCTGACAGCCCTTTCAATCATCAGGCGAGACTCGCCATGATAAAAACTTAACCCGAGTTCGGCGCTCGCCGGATCGTTGGGGTCGAGATCATGAATTCTTGCGACCTCTTCGGTCCATGTCCCTTTCCCGGTAGCGGGGTCGAACTCCCATCCTCCGACCTTCGCGATCCGGCCCATATCTCTCAGCAGACGCTCCTGATAAAGCAAGGCTCTCTCGGCTGTTTTCCGCTCACTGATGTCCTGTACTGTTCCGATGGAACGAATGATATTTCCCTTTTGGTCAAGCACTATTTTGCACCTCTCCTGGACGAATTTGATCCTTCCATCCTTCATCAGGAGACGGTAGTCGATATCGAAGGAAGACCCGTTCTTTATTGACTCCGCGTATACTTTCCCCACCCGCTCCCTGTCATCGGGGTAGACCAAGTCCAAGTATACTTCAAACGTACCGCCGAGGAGAGACGGGTCAATTTCAAGGATGTTGCATATCTCATCGGACCAGAATAATGTGCTTCCCCTGGAATCCAGTTCCCAGCTCCCTATCTGTGCTATACGCTGGGCTTCTTTCAACCGTTCTTCACTCATGTACAGCAGATCGTCGATCCGTTTGCGCTCGGTGATATTCCGGTTTGTCCCCCTGCGGCCGGCATAAAGGCCTTCGGGGGTATAGATGGGACTGCATGAATGTTCTATCCAGCGGATTTTCCCTGTCTTTGTGATAATACGAAATTCCAGTTCACCATGTTCATTTTCCCCGTGTGCAATTGAGGCATGCTCTTCGAGAGCTCTCTTGTCCTCCGGATGAACGATCTCTTTTATGAACTGCGGTTGATTCACAAATTCGTCTATGGAATATCCGGTCACCCTTTCACATGACGGAGAGGTATAACGGAGATCGCCGTCCGGACCGACCCAATAGACCCAATCATCGGTGCTGTCGGCAATGAGGCGGTACTTTTCCTCGCTTTCGCGCTGCATCAATTCCGCCGTCTCCCTTGCTGCTTTTGCGTTCATGAGCAAAGTTCGCACCTCTTCGATCTCAGAGATGAGCAGGCGCGAGGGACCGGATGATGGAATCCCGGCCAGTGACTTTACTGCTTGTGCCAACCGCTGCCCCATCAGTCGTCCAACTGCATTGCTTAAGAACGTGAAGAACAGAATCGCAGCCACCAGTATCATTGCCGTCTTGACAATGGGCGCATAATAAAAGGTTGATGGGACAGACAGGACAACAGTCCAGTACGAAAGAGCGGATTTGACGGTAAATCGTTTATCGGCACCCACATCGGCCTGTTGGTATTCTCTTTCAAACGGCCCGCGATGACCCATTACTTCGCCTCTACCGTCGAGCAATGTCAGAGACCATCCTGCAGGGAGGGCGATCTCATCGAGCCGCTCCTGAAACTGACGGGTCTCTATAGCGCTGAGCAGGAGAAACTGTGTCCGGCCTTCGCGGGATACCGGCACCACGACAGTTATCAGCGGTTCTTTAGCCACCGGCCCAAAGACTATATCCCCGACAGCCGGTTTTCCGGTCTCCAGAACTTCCGGTGCTGAGGCGTGACCTTTTGGTCTCGGCAGCTTAGGAAGGGCTGTGCCAAACGGCACGCGGGTGTTGAACAGCATTTGTTTAGATATATCCGCTAAAACTATGTGACTGCCTATCACGCTGTGGAAGACCTGCGCTTCACGGTAAAAATCCTTCAGCAGGGCCCGACTATCGGCGCGGGGCGAGGCTGCGAGGATTCTCATGGTATTCAAGTGTGCCCTGAGGTGGCGGTCGATAATGGTCCTCGCATATTGGGCCCGATCCCCCGCATCCCTGTCGAGTTTCGCTTTCAGGGTCTCCAAGTGGTCGACAGCGAGGTAAACTGCCGGTACTAACAGAGGGAGCACACATAGCCAGATCATCCTGACCAGGAATGCGCGGAGCGACAGCACATTAATTCTTTTTTTGTCAGGACCGACTCCCACTTTACCCCTACCCCTTCACTCTCTGCATGCCTGCAATCATTGTCGCTCTACCTCACACCCAAATCGTTTTACCGCATGTTCCACGTCAGTCAATCTGTTCTCCGTAAGAACCGGAGTTTTACTCAAACCTGAATCCCTTCTTTCTGAATAACCGAACACAAGCATCAACGGCATCAGGATCATAGAGAATACCCTTGTTCTTTTCTATCTCTTCAAGGGCAGCATCTATCCCAAGGCTCGGACGGTAGGGACGGTGGGAGGCCATAGCTTCAACGATGTCGGCAACAGTCAATATCTTTGCCTCAAGGCGGATCTGCCCATTCTTAAGGCCCTGCGGATAGCCCGATCCATCGAGCTTCTCATGATGCTGAAGTACAAAGTCGGCAACAAACCAGGGGAAGTCTACATCCTTGAGTATGTCATACCCTGCCTTGGTATGGGTTTTGACAAGCTCGAACTCTATATCAGAGAGCCTGCCCGGTTTGCTCAGGATCTCTGCCGGGACATACAATTTACCGATGTCGTGGATGAGACCGGCCATCCTTAAACCTTCGATCTCGTGTTCAGTGAGGTTCAATATCCTGCCTATCGCGTATGCAAGATCGGTAACCCTTCTCTGGTGACCGGCCGTATAGGGATCTCTTACCTCTACGGCGGATACCATGACCTGGATGGTCGCGTTAACCGCCTTCCTGAGATTTTCAAGAGTTTGTTTCAGGAGTTCTTCATTCCTCTTGCGCTCTGTGATCTCTCGCCACATACAATGAATCACATTTTTTCCACGAAGCACGATGGATGTCAGCGACACTTCGACCGGGAAGTCTTCACCGTTGGCTCTGCGGTGCTCCCATTCGAACTGATGGAACCCCATCTCGGAGGCTATCCTCATCATCTCATTTGCCTTCTCGAAGGAGTTTCTCCCATCCGGTTGCGTGGGTGGAGACAATTCCGAGGGGTGAGTCTTCAGGAACTCATTCCGGTTGGAGTATCCGAGCATTCGCGCAGTGGCTTCGTTACAGTCCACAAAATGCTCGCCGTCGATCAGAAGAACGGCATCTTGGGATGAGTATAGGACATCCATGAATCGCTGCTCGCTTTCCCGCAGCGCATCTTTCGCCTGCTTGCGGTCGGTGATGTCCCTCACAATGCCAAGGACGGCCGGGGCAAGGGGTAGGTTCACCTTCCCCAGTGTCACCTCTACGGGGATGCTGCCGCCGTCCTTGCGCATCTGGCTGCTTTCAAATGTGAACTGTTCGCCGGCAAGAACTTTGTCCCATAACTCTTGCTTACCGGTCTGGATCGCCTCGGGATCAATATCCCTGATGGATATGGATAGCAATTCCTCCCGGGAATAACCGAGGCTCTGACATGCTTTCCAATTTACATCCAGTATCCGGCCAGCCTCGTCGTGTATGAAAACAGCGTCGGCAGCCTGTTCCATGATGGTGCGATAGCGCTTCTCGCTCTCTTGCAGCGCCTCCTCTGCCTGTTTGCGCTCGGTGATGTCGGTAAACATGGCAAAAGAACCGGCAAAATTACCTTGCTCATCATGTAATGGACAGGCGGAAACGATTGTCCAGAGAGCTTCGCCATTCTTGCAAAGGAACCGTCGTTCATATACGGAGTCCTGCCCGAGCGCGCGAGCTTCCATTTGTTCTGAGTGATCTTTTAAATCTTCCGGAAACATGAACGAGTCGACTCTCCGTCCCATCATTTCATCCGGTTCATAACCGAGCATGTACGCCATTGATTTGTTGACAAATGTAGTGCGATATTCGCCATCCATGGACCAGACGCCCTCTCTTGCGGTTTCAACGATCAGGCGATATCTTTTCTCGCTCTCTACAAACGCATTTTCCGCTGCTTTTTTTTCCAGCGCCTCTCTGACCGCAAACGGCAGTCTCGCCAGGTGGTCTTTAATGACATAATCCGTCGCCCCGGCTTTCATGCAGGCCACTGCCGTTTCCTCGTTCATGGAACCGGTGAGGACAATGAAGGGCACTTTGGCGTTGTGTTCAAGCGCCAGCATCAATGCCTGCATGCCGTCAAATTCCGGCATGGCGTAGTCCGAAATGATCAGGTGGGGCTGAAATTCCTCTAAGGCCTTTAAGAACCTTTCTTTCGTATCCACCCTCACGGACGTAAACTGAAACCCGCTGTTGCGCAGTTCCAGCTCTGCGAGCTCCGCGTCCGAGGGTACGTCTTCAACCATCAATATGTGGAGCGGATGATTTGCTTCCATCGCTCTCCCCCTGCAGATTATTCTTTGGGCGGCTGATTTAGCAGCAGCCAATACAGCCCAAGGTCTTTGACGGCGGCCATAAATTTGTCGAAATCCACAGGCTTGACGATATAGCTGTTTACCCCGAGCCGGTAGCTCGTAACAATATCACTTTCTTCTTTTGACGATGTCATAACGACCACAGGGATGACATTGGTTCTCGCATCGCCTTTTAGCGAGCGGAGGACCTCCAGTCCGTCCACCTTGGGCAGCTTCAAGTCCAGGATGATCACCTTCGGGCCGTTTTCAACCTTTCGGTCGCTAAAGGCACCACGGGCAAAGATGAAATCCAGGGCTTCTTCTCCGTCCGTGACAACAACGACATGGTTGGCAAGATTATTTTCCTTCAATGCCCTCAACGTCATTTCCACATCGTTTGGATTGTCTTCGACCAATAAAATTTCTACTTCATTCATGTGGCTCATCTTATGCCTCCTTTATGGGTAATGAAAAGAAAAAGGCAGCGCCTTCGTTGATTTTCCCTTCCGCCCAGACGCGACCGCCGTGGCGGTGAATAATGCGCTGGACGATGGCCAGCCCGACACCGTTTCCTTCAAACTCCGACGACTTATGCAGACGCTGGAAGACACCGAAGAGCTTGTGGGCATAGTTCGGATTGAAACCGACGCCCGTGTCTCTGATAGAATAGATACTCATCCCCTTTTCCGTATTGCCGCTGATATCAATCCGTCGTTCATCCCTGGGCAGCGTAAACTTGACGGCATTGGAAAGCAGGTTGCTCCAGACATGCCGCAGCAAGACAGGGTCGCCATGGCTGTCGGGCAGGGGCGCGACGGAGAGGGAAAGCTTCTGCCGAACTTCAGGAGGGACGACCTCATGATAGATGGAATGTGCCAGCGTGGTCATGTCAATGCGGGAGAGTTTCATTTCACTTTTTGATACTCGCGAGAGGGCGAGCATATCGGTAATGAGCTGATCCATGTGCTTCGTGCTTGTTCGAATGACGTTCAGGAGCCGGACGCCCTCGGCATCCAGCCTGTTCGTGTATTCTTTCATGAGGATGTTCGAGAAACCGTCGATAGCCCGCAAAGGCGACCGCAGGTCGTGAGACACGGAATATGAAAAAGCCTCCAACTCCTTGTTGGCAGCCTCCAACTTGGCGGTGCGGTCCATTACGCGCTGTTCCAGTTCCTCGTTCAGTTTCTTTATTTCTTCTTCAGCTACCTTGCGCTCGGTGATGTCGATGATGAACCCCTGGAAGCAGGGCGTCCCGTCTGAGGTTTCAGTGAATCGGCCATCATAGCGTACCCAGAAGATGCTGCCGTCTTTCCGGCGCATCCGGCATTCAAAGTCTTTAATGTATCCCTTTTCCCTGAAGATACCGACTGCTATCTTCCTGTCGTCCGGATTTTCGTACATCTGACCGGCAAGATCCGTTACCGCATTCATCATCTCTTCCGGGGATTCGTAGCCAAACATTCTGGCAAAGGCCATGTTGGCGGTGATCAACCTTCCCCCCGGCGTCGATTGATATACCCCCTCCAGGGCGTTATCAAAAAGATTGCGGAACTTTTCTTCACTTTTCCTGAGTGCCTGTTCTGCCTGTTTGTGCTGGGTTATGTCCTCTATTGTACCTTCAAGAAGTGTTATTTCCCCACCTCCATCTCTGATTGCCCTAACGTTCATTGAAATCCAAATGATTGCGTTGTCCCTGCGTTTGATTTCGGCCTCAAAATCAGTGACGATGTCGTGCTTATTAAACAGTTCCAATAGTCTTGCTCGGTCCTCTTGATGAACATACATCTTTTTTTGTATGTCACTAACCGACTCTATCATCTCCTCAGGGGAACTATAACCTCCTATTCTCGCAAATGCCGGGTTGACACTTATATATCGCCCCTCCGGGGTGCTCTGAAAAATGCCTTCTGTAGCATTTTCAAATATGTTGCGATATTTTTTCTCACTGTTAATTAATGCTTCCTCCGACAGCTTGCGCTCGGTGATGTCAATGCAGGTGCCGACCCACTCCCGAACCGTTCCGTCCTCATCAAGAAGAGGAATACCACGGGCCAGATAGTCGTGGTATACGCCATCGTATCGGCGCACACGGTATTCGGTTTCATAGAAGCTTTTTTCCGCAACGGCTTTTCCCCATATCTGTCCGGTACGTTCGCGGTCGTCCGGATGAATGTCTTCGATCCACCCAAAGCCCATGTATGCTTCATAGCCGCGGCCGGTATACTTGCTCCAGGAAGGGTTGTCTTCCACAATCTCCCCTTTATCGTTTGTCGTCCATGCCAATTGTGTGGTCACGTCAATATATGACTCGAAACGCTCCTGGCCTGCGCGTATTTTTTTCTCTGCTTCAAGCTGATTCAGAATCTGCTGAACCGTCCCCTGCTTCCTTGTATAGAAGAGAAACACAACGACTGACAAAAACAAAAGAAGGGCAATGGCCGTCACCTGGACGTAGTAGGCAATCTCCGATATGAAGATGCTGCGTTTGTCCCGTCCAACGAAGACGGTCCAGCCGATATTGCCTACCGGGGCATAGGAGATGAAACGCGTCGCCCCGCCGAGTTCGGGGTCATTCACATCGAAGATTTTACGATTTGCGGCCGCTGCCTTTTTCATACCGGGATAAAATGGGTAAATCCTGATCTCCTTTTCATAAACATAACGGCTGCTGTAAATGATCTGGCCTTTCCGGTCAGCGACAGAGATGCTTGTGCCGGGATCGAGGGGCAACTGCTTGATCATGTTACCCATGCTGACGGTCCGATAGGCGTTTAGCAGGATGCCGATCGCTTCCCCCGTTTCATTGAATAATAGGACGCCTATTGCGACAGCGAGATCCTTTTCCGCAACGACCCGCAGATATGCATCCGATATGTAGGGTCTCCATTCTTTACTGGCGCCCTGGTACCAATCCCGATAGGCAAAGTTCTTTCCCAACACCTCCGGACGCTCGGGATAAGCGGCCCAGAGTGTGCCCTGTCGGTCTGTAATGATCACGCTGTCAATATCGGGGTTTCTTTCTATCAGGCTGATCAGATGCGTCTTTGCTTTTTCGGCGTTTTTCTCCCTGGCAGCCCTGATCAGGAGCGGCCGGCGGCTGTAAGACTCCATCACGCTGACGATTTTATTGAGATGTTCATCCAGGAGCAGGGAAAGGAGATTCGCGGCTGCCCTGTCCTCCTTTAAGGTCTGCTTGGTGTTGACCACATGATGCCGATAGCATATGAAGAAAGCGCTTACAGAGAGGATGACGAAGGCCGAGGCGATAATCAGGGGAAAACACCGGCGTTCCGCAAGCCAGTGATGAGTTGAAGTGTCCTCCTCAGTCATCTTTTCCTCCGGTGCAACCTCAAGCGGTTTTGTTCCAACGGTTTCTTTTTCCTTTATATTCACTGCAATTCCTTAGGGTAATCGGTCAAAACCCGTATTTCGTGAAGCCTATCTCGTCATTCGTGAATAATCGTTAATGAAAAGCCTATTTACGAATCACGGTCTTTCGCGTTTCTTTGCCCTCCAGCATCCTTTCCAGGACTCTTTGCACTTCATCAAATTCTTTGGACTTATCAAAGAAATAATCTGCCCCCAGTTTCATTGCCATCTCCTTGTATTCCGGGAAAGGATAATTGGTAAACACAATGATCAAAGGAGCATCTACGTGCCCTTTCACTCCCCGGAGGACATCAAGACCGCTGCCTCCCGGCATACGTATGTCAAGGATCACTACGTCCGGTTTTAGGTCCAGGATGCCCTTGATAGACGTCCGGACATCCCCTGCCTCCCCCACCAGTTCAACCCCTTCAACTGTTAAAACCATCTCCCTTATACGTTCCCGCATCATCTCTGAATCATCAGCAATGAACAGTTTCATGGCAACCACTCTCATTAAGTTTTTCAAAGTATTACATAATTGAGTTTCGGAATCTGTCAGTGGATAATTAATTTTTTGTAGTAGGATTACTACAGGGTCTACTCCAGCTTGTGGTCGATGACGTAACGAATGAGGTCAGCATTGTTCTTAAGGCCCATCTTTTCGAAGATACGCGAATGGTATGTGCTGATGCTCTGCGCGCTGAGACAAAGAGCGTTGGCGATATCCTTAATTGACTTGCCTGAAGCGATCATAAGCATTACCTGATATTCCCGGTCTGAGAGCGTCCTGTGTACATCCTCTCCCTTCTCAAGTTCAAAGGCCAGCCTTTCTCCCAGGGATGGGCTCACGTACTTCCCACCGTTAAGTATCTTTCTCACTGCCTTTACCAGTTCTTCGGGGACGGCCTCCTTTGACAGGTACCCTGAAGCGCCGGCCTTCAGCACACGGACCGCGTACTCTTCTTCCCTGTGGATACTCAACACAAAGATTAAAAGACCGGGGTGGGCCGACTTCAACTGTTTCAACACATCCAGCCCGCTTTTGTCAGGGAGGTTGATGTCGAGGATGACAAGGTCCCACTCTTGCTTCTGTACCTTCTCAAAGATCTGGTGGGCGTTACAGGCCTCCCCGAAGAGGGAATCGGGAAATTCCTCGCTGAGGATCTGTATCAATCCCCGGCGTATCACAGAGTGGTCATCGGCGATGAGGAACCTAATCATGGATGACCCCATGTGAAAAGGTGAAAAGGTGAAAAGTGAAAGGGTGAAATGAAAGATACGGGAAGGTGGAAAAGTGGAAAGTGAAAAGAAGAATATGAAATGAGAACATGAAACATAATTACCTTTCCCTTGTTTTCCTTTTAAGGTTCGTGATTAAATTTTGTATCATTCCTGAAACCTGTTTACAATGTTCTATGTTTTGAAGGCCCATATTCTTCTCTACATATCGCAGTTCTATTGCAAGAATCAACTGAGTGCGAAGCTCACCGGCAGATCCTTTAGAGATATATAAGTAACGAATAAATTCCTGTGTTGAACCTCGTTCAAATCCTTCTGCGATATTTGATGGTATTGAAACAGCAGCCCTGCATACCTGGTCACGGAATCCTCGATCCTTCAGGGCGCTAAAATGTTTATATATATTGATTGCTAATTCACATGACAAGCTCCAAACATCTAAATCTTCGAAAGTCCGTCTCTTTTCCACCTTTTCACCTTCCACTTTTTCACCTTTCACCTTATCGGCAACTCCACCCTTACCTTTGTCCCTTTCTTTGGCGTGCCTTTGATGCTGAACCTGCCATTGAGACCCATAATTCTCTCCCTCATGCCCAGTATACCCAGTGAAAGCGGGTTTCTTATCTGTTCCGTTGTAATGCCTTTGCCGTTGTCCTCTATCTCGAGAACAAGGCTTTCTCCCTCGCCGGTAAATGTAATCTTCACCTTTGTGGCGTCGGCATATCGTGATATGTTGGTCAGACACTCCTGGGATATGCGGAACAGCACCGTAGAGTAGTCTGCGGGTATTGTTGCCTCTGCTACGTCTGACTGGATCATACAGATGATGCCCGTTTTCTCCTGGAATCTCGTCAACTGCCAGTTGATCGCGGTCACAAGTCCCAGGTCGTCAAGGATGCCGGGCCGCAGACTGAGGGAAAGCTCACGGGTTGTCGCGATCGTGGATTCAATCAACGTAAGGAGGGAATCGATCTTCGCCTGTATGGGATCTGCCGGTTTCACTATTTTGCTGAGTTTTTTCTTGAGCCAGGAGATGTCTATCTTGATGCCTGTCAGTGACTGGCCAAGCTCATCGTGGATTTCCCGTGCAATTCGTATTCTCTCTTCTTCCCGGACATTCTGGAGATAAGCGGTAAGGGACCGGAGCTCTTCTCGTGATCTTTTTATAGCCTCATTGGCCCTTCTTGCCTCCGTCACATCAATACAGGTCCCGAGCACAGCAGGTTTCCCTGCATACTGCGCATATGAGCTAAAGACCTCAAGAAAGCGAATCTCGCCATCCTTCCTTCTGATCCTTATGGAAAATTGATCAGACTCTTGCTCTCCTGACAGAAGTCGCCGGATCTTATCGTCTAGGAACTTTTTTTCTTCCTCAACAACACGGTCCAGTGGGCTGAATTTGTCAACCAGCTCATCCCTTGCATACCCGTGTATATTGCAGAATGTGGGGTTCACATACCTGAATAGCCCATCCTGAATAAGATATATGCCTGCAATGGTCTTCTCAGTGATGGTCTTATAGCGTTCTTCGCTCTCCCGCAGCGCCTCCTCTACCCGCTTGCGCTCGGTGATGTCCTCAATTGTACCCTCGTAATGTGTTATATTACCTTGTCCATCCTTTACAATATGGGCATTAATTGAAACCCAGATTGTCTCTCCATTTTTTTTGCGAAGTTGTGTCTCGAACTTTTCCGCCACCCCTTCCCTGGAGAGTATCCTTTTAAGGATTTCCCTGTCTTCAAGATTAACGTATGACTGAGTCGTAAGGTCTGTTACATGATTTATCAATTCTTCAGGTGTGTCATACCCATACATACGGGCAAGGGCAGTATTGGCTCTTAGAAGGCGCCCATAAGGGGTGGTTTGGTAGGTCCCGAGAATTGCATCATTGAAGATATTGCGGTATTTTTCTTCACTCTCCTGCAATTTAATCTCTGTCAGTTTGCGTTCGGTAATATCCTCATGCGCAACAACAACACGGATGGGTCCAGGACCGGAAAACCTTGCCGCCCTACCTATAAACCAGCGTTTCTTGTCGGGTGAATGACAGGGATAATCAAGTGAAAACGTTTCTCCTTTGCCGCTTATGACTGATCGAATGCCTGCGGCAAACATAGCGGCCATTTCGGAATCTTCGCCCTGCGCCATATCGCATACAGATAGATAGTTGGCGCCTTCGTTGACATTGACAAAAACCGGAGGATTATCTTCTACAAATTTCCGCCAGCTATAGTTTACGGCAATAATGATTCCTTTTTCATCAAGGACAGCAATATGTGCGGACAAAGAATCTATTACGGACAGGGCAAATCTCTGAGATTCCCCGAGTTCCTTTTCGAGAAGTTTTTGTGTTGTAATATCGGTAACAAGTCCGAAGTATCCCTGCACCTGGCCATGCTCATCAGGATCCGGGACGTATTGTGCATAAACCCACCGTTCGCCTCCCAGCGCATAAGGCATATGACTTTCAAAAGAAACAGGCTCACCTGACAATACCTGCCGGACATAACCCTTGATATTTTCATAGACATCGTGACCAAGGAACTCGCCATAGTGCTTTCCTGTTATTGATGACGCAGGGACCTTGAACCATCTCTCATAACATCTGTTCACGAACCTGTAATAACCGTTCTTGTCAATGTAAGCAACGAGGGCCGGAACATTGTCTGCTATAAAGCTGATCCTTTCTTGGCTCTTCCGGAGGGATTTCTCAATAAGCTTGAGTCCGGTAACATCACGTGCTGCAGCAAAAACCTCTGTAACTTTTCCTGAGGCATCTCTATACAGGGAGGCATTGTATAATACAGGGATAACATGTCCGTCTTTGTGCCGGATCTCCAGTTCGTAATCACGGACAGTTCCTTTTGCGAATACCATTTTATAGCAGGTCATTGCCTTCTCCGTGTCGCTGAAATAGTCCGAAAAACTGGTTCCGATCAGATCATGGCGTGAATAGCCTGTGACCAGTTCGGTCGCCCCATTCACATCGGTTATTGTGCCGTCAGGCCCGATGGTGACCAAGGGGTCAAGGCTTGTCTCGATCAAGCCCCTGTTGTAAGCGTTTGTTTCTTTTATGGCCTCTTCCAACTCCTTAAATCCGGTTATGTCGCGTATTATCATGCTGGTTCTCAGCTGCCCGTCCTGGTCCGTGAATATGACAGAACTCAGTTCGCAGGGAAACTTCTGACCATCAGCTCTCAGGCATGTAAGCTCTCCTTTAAATCTTCCTGTTCGTTCCCTTTCCTCAAGCGCGGCAGGCAGTCGCGGATCGGTCTGGTCGACCAAACCGCTTCTTCCGATGGAACAGATCTCGGACTCGGTGTGTTGGAACATGCGGCACGCGGCAGGGTTTGCATAATATATGCTTCCATCAGGGGCTGTCAATAAGATCGCATCTGCGCTGTGTTCGAAAAGTAAACGGCAATACATTTCGCTCGGGCTTGACGCCTCTCCATCTTGTTTGTGTACGGATTTTTTATGCCTGTCAGTTTTCATTCCCCCATATCCCCCTTTTATTTAACTATCGGAGGTTACAGCTAATTATGCATATATATTGAAGAATAACACAACTAACGGTTATTGCAAGCGGTTATTGCCCACTTATTCGTAAGGAGGCTCAGAGACATGGCGGTATTGATGGACATGCCTGTTATGTAGCACATTAGAGGGATATCGCTGAATCATTTCATCAAAAGGGCCATCGAGAAGGAACTGATATAAAACCTGTTCCCCGTGGAGCGTGAATAGTATCTGTCCTCTAATGCCCTTGTGAGCAATTCCGGCACACCAAAATCGTCTCGCCGTTTCATTCGTTGCAATGACAATGGAAAGAAGCGTCGCAGAAGTGATCACTGGAATATAAGATACTGTTCCGAGGATAGAAGAAATTTCCAAAGCGGCACCACATCGATAACTGCCTTATCAAGCGTTTGATGTGCTTCAACGTTTTTTGAAATTACGAGAACTTTGCGGGTTTTCGGGAACCTTCTCAGAAAAAGTTTTATTCCTGAAAGCCTTTTATCGGTTAAATCTACGGTTGATATATACTTGACTTCAATGGGCAATGGGCTGCCCTGCTTTCCTGTCACAAAATCAACCTCTCGTTCGCTTTCTGCAAAATATCC
>Ga0302252_1000127_pt1 | contig 91538 bp, 62 predicted proteins | sample AAG_RA_Leu_MG_FD_193511 | JGI IMG/M metagenome (GOLD analysis project Ga0302252, IMG submission 193511) | Enriched activated sludge microbial communities from anaerobic digester in WTTP, New Holstein, Wisconsin, United States - AAG_RA_Leu | ecosystem: Engineered > Bioreactor > Anaerobic >... | reverse complement strand
CCTGCGGATTATCTCCTCGTCATCGACAATCAGCACTTTCCTGCCTCTGAGCCTCTCCCTGACCAGGCTTCCGTCGCTGTCAGCCTCCTCAATGCTTTCATCAGGATCATCGACTGTCAGGATCCTGTCCTTCCCTGCAAGAGGCAGTTCGATAGTGAACCTGGTTCCGTTACCCGGCGCGCTCTTCACATAGATCTTTCCTCTGTGCTCCTTGACGATGCCATAGCTTATCGAAAGGCCCAGGCCTGTCCCGTCCGTGGCTTCCTTGGTGGTGAAGAAGGGGTCGAAGATCCTGGCGAGGGTCTTCTGATCCATGCCGTGCCCGTTGTCCGCTATCACCACTCTGGCACGGTTCTTGACCCACTCTGTCCTGACCCTTATCCTGCGCTCGCCTTTCATCTCGAGCAGCGCATCGATCGCATTGTCTATGATATTCAGGAAGACCTGGTGGAGCTGGTGCCTGTCCCCGAATACTATAAGGGGGATCTTCGTCTCATAGTAGACGTCTGTCCTGATCCCCTTTTTCTCGAGATCGCGGCCTGCCAGCGAGAGCACTTCCTTCAGGACGTCGGAGAGCGGGCAGAGCTTCTTTTCAGGGCTGTGGCGGCGGGCGAATATCAGAAGATCGTTGACGATCTTCCTCGCCCGCACAGACTCGTTGTAAATGAGCGTAACATTCTCCTTAACATCTTCGGCGAGATCTCCGTGTGACAGAAGCATCTCGGAAAAGCCTGTGATTCCTGTCAGAGGGTTGTTGATCTCATGGGCTATTCCTGAGACCATCTTCCCTATCGAGGAGAGCTTTTCAGCCTGGAAGAGCTGCTGGTTCAGCTCGGTTATCTTCGTGATGTCCCCTATAATGAAGAGCACATCCACCTGACTGTCTGTCTCGCTTATGATCGATGGCGATATCGAAAGAACAATTGATCTGCCGTCCTTTGAATGGCAGGCCCATTCCTCTCTTATAAGTATCCTGTTGGTCATGACCGTCTTTATCCGCTGCCTGGCCTTCTTTCTGAGCTTTGTATCCCTGAAGAGGCTGTTCAGAATACCCTTTTCATTTACCTCTTCCATTGTATATCCGGTCATCTCGATCATTCTGTCGTTCCAGAGAGTGAAAGTCATTGCAAAGGATTTCTTGTCCACGCTCGCCACGGCGATGCCTTCCAGCGCCCTGTTGATGAGAAAGTTCGAGTAGTCGTGCTGTACTTCAAGCTCCGCCAGCTTTTCACGGCTGTTTTCGAGCTCGGCCTCAAGCTGCCTTATTCTGTTTTTGAGATCAGAGGATTCATCTTTTGACATGCCCACTCGCAGTAATTATATAAAGTATGCTGAATCTCACCGGGAATATGCTTTTCCACGAACAGGGAGAGATCTCCTCGTAGACCGGAACATCGCTATATGCACAGCCGGAATTGCTGCACCTTCCGGAAAGGAAAGACCGGGGGGCAGCACAAATTTATAATGGCAGAAAAAGGTGATGCTGATGCTCCGCACCGTGAGAGGACTGTGACTCAATGTGTGCTTAATCGTTCAGTTATGCGCCTGTCAAAAGCTTTTATCCACTGCATACAATCATGATGATGAGGTGAAGGTCCATGACAACAAAAGCTATCGGCAAGTCTGTCCACAGAAACGATTCCTATGAGAAGGTCACAGGAAGAGCCGTATTCGTGGCCGATGTCAAACTGCCTGGCATGCTCCACGCCAAGGTGCTGCGCTCCGAACATGCCCACGCCAGGATTCTCTCGATCAGCACGGACGAAGCGCGAAAAATGCCTGGCGTGCACAGCGTTATAACAGGCAGAGACTATGATATCTACTTCGGAGCGTGCTACAGGGATCAGAGGCCGATGGCCGTGGACAAAGTGCTTCACGGCGGAGACGCCGTCGCCGTGGTGATTGCCGATACGGAAGCCGAAGCGGAAAGCGCCCTGAAAGCAATCAAAGTCGAATACGAGCCGCTCCCCTTCGTGCTGGACCCGCTTGAAGCGGTAAAGCCCGGAGCGCCGATCATTCACGAAAAGAACGGTGAATACAGGGTGGTGCCGGGCTTCTTCCCGCAGAAAGGCACCAACATCTTCCACCACTACAGGCTTCGCAAGGGCGATACCAGCGCGGCGTTCGCAGAGTGCGACGCCGTGGCCGAAGGAGAGTTCACCTACCCGCTGCTGGCCCACGCGGCCATGGAGCCTCACGGATGCATCTGTGTCTGGGAGTCTCCAGAGAGCCTGAAGATGTGGTCAAGCAGCCAGGCTCCATTTATCGCCAGAGAGATAGTAGGACAGATGTTCCACATCCCGCTTGCCAATATAAAGGTCATAATAAACTACCTGGGCGGCGGCTTCGGAGGAAAATCCGACGTGACCATAGAGCCGCTCTGCGCCTGCGCCGCCCGCTCGGTGATGGGAAGGCCTGTCCGCCTCCTGCTGTCGAGAAAGGAAGTGTTCACCAGCACCGCCCTGGGACGGGGACTGAAGGGAAAGATAAAGATCGGCGCAAAGAAGGACGGTACAATCCACGCGCTGAAATCAGAGCTCTATTTCGCAGACGGAACATACGCCGACACATCGTGCAACGTGGTCCAGGCCGCCGGCTACACCGCATCAGGCCCTTACGAGATAGCGAACTGTACCGTGGACGCATACGGCGTATATACCAACACCCCGATGGTGGGAGCTTACAGGGGCTACGGCCATCCTGAGGCGCACCTGATGATCGAGCGGATGGTGGACATCATTTCGAGAAAGCTGAATATGAGCCCGCTCGATGTGCGGCGGAAGAACTTCCTCTGTGAAGGGCGCTTTAACGCGCTGGGGCAGAAGATGGAAAAAGGCAACGGCGATCTCCACAAATGCCTCGAAGAAGTGGAGAAAGCCCTGTATAAGGAGCCGAAGCCGGCAGAGGATGAAGAGTTCATTTACGGCAGGGGAGTCGCGGCGTTCATGAAGACGCCGATGATGACGACGAACGCATGCTCAGGCGCCATTCTGAAATTCACCGAAGACGGCTCTGTGAACATAAGCATGAGCGGAGTCGAGATGGGCCAGGGCGCACAGACCGTGCTGGCCCAGCTGGCCGCCGAAGTGCTGAAGATGCCCTATGAGAAGGTCCATATCTGCAAGACCATAGATACGCAGCTCTCACCGCATGAATGGCAGACTGTAGCGTCGATGACGACATACAGGACGGGAAACGCCGTGGTCAAAGCCTGCACGAAGGCCATCGAGAAGATTCTGCAGAACGCGTCGCTTGTATTGCAGCGACCTGTTGACGATCTTAACTACGAAGGCGAATACGTCACTTCAAAGAGCACCAAGAGCGTCTCAGTTCCCGTGAAGAGCCTGCTGCTGTCATATGTGAAGCCTGACGGGAGGGCTGTTGGCGAGCCGATCATGGCGACAGGCTACCACATCTGCCAGGGCATCACCTTCCCTGACAGCGAGACAGGAAGGGGGAACTGCGCAGGGCAGTGGACCTTCGGAGCCGAAGGCGCGGAGATAAAGGTGGAAAAAAAGACTGGAAAGGTATCTGTCACTCACCTGGCAATAGCCATAGACCTCGGGAGGCTGCTGCATCCAGAGCTGGCGAGGATACAGATGCTGGGCGGCATGACCATGGGCCTCGGAGCGGCTCTGATGGAGGAGATAACCTTTGACGATAAGGGAAAGGTGAAGAACCCCAACTTCAATACATACAAGATCCCGCTCATGTCTGATATGCCTGAGAAGTTTTCGGTGAGCTTCGTGGAAACACCGCAGGAGGACGGGCCTTTCGGCGCCAGAGCGATTGCCGAGCATCCGGCCCTCGCAGTGCCGCCTGCGATACTGAACGCGCTATACGATGCCACAGGCGTCGAATTCTATCAGATCCCGATCAAGCCCCAGGCTGTATTGCAGGCACTGGAAGGGAGGAACAGGTAATGGAAGGCACTACGATAACTCTAACGGTAAACGGCAGAAAACACAGTTTCAGCGTCGATAAGTCGACTACCCTCCTGGAGGTCATCAGGGACAGGCTGTATCTCACAGGCACCAAGGAGGGATGCGGCTACGGCAAATGCGGAACCTGCACGGTCGTAATGAACGGAGAGGCGGTTAGAAGCTGCATCGTCAAGGCTGTCAAAGCGGACGGAGCCGACATAACGACTATAGAAGGCCTTTCGGAAGACGACAGACTCCACCCGATCCAGGAGGCTTTCATAGAGACATACGCTGTTCAGTGCGGCTTCTGCATACCAGGCATCATCATGACGCTGTACGCGCTTTTCAACAGGAAGAAAGACGCCTCCAGGGAGGAGATCGGCGACGCCCTGAACAGGCACCTCTGCAGGTGCACAGGCTACGAGAATATATCAAAAGCAGCGATACTGGCACAGCAGAAGATAGGCTGCAAGTCAGACTAGAAATCACTGGCTTTCCTTTGTATGAACCCATCGGCAACGCTTCTCAGGTGGCCGGTGTCGTTCATATAGATTAAGACGCCTTGAGGGACATTTGGAGGAAGCTGAATGAGGCTGATTGCGCCGTTGTCCTGACGGATCTGCCAGAATCTGCTGTTCGGAAGGCCCAGAACGGCCATTATCAGCACCTTCAGCACTATCCTGTGGCTCACTATGGCAGCGGCTCCGTCGCCAATCGAGGAGGCAATGGCCCTGAAGTCCCTGTAAGCTCTCCTCCTCAGCGTGCCCAGCGACTCGCCGCCTGGAAGGGTGAGCCTGTGAGGAGTCGCTTCCCAAATGGCGTAGAGATCGGGATAGATATCCCTCACTTCCTGGACAGAGCGCCCCTCCCAGTCGCCGCAGTCCACATCGTTGAGCCCCTCAAGCACGGTGACGGCGAGCGAGTTCTGTGCAGCGAGAGGCTCTGCAGTCTCAGTCGCCCTCTTGAGCGGGCTCGAGTATACAGCCTTCAGGCGCACGGACGAGAGCGCCGAGGCGACAGATTGCGCCTGTTGACGGCCCTGTCCGTTCAGCGGCACATCCATCCGCCCTCTGAAAAGCTCCTTTTTATTCAGCTCAGTCTCGCCGTGCCGCACAAGGTAAATCTCACGCATATCAATCTCACCTCCGCTGCCGCATCTATTCTCACACTTCCAGACATTGCTGCCAGTCTTTGAATCTATTCTTCATCTCTATCTTTCTTTTCTTTAGGAGTGTAAAACCGGTGAGATGGAGAGACTGGGGAGATGGGGAGTGATAAGAACGACCCTGTGTTAACCCGAAAAAGGACATCTCCATTATTGTACTCTCCCTCTCTCTGCCATCCCCGACTCTCCTTATCTTACACATATTGAATGGCTTCTCTTTGTCCTTCTGAACAGCGATTTTGAGGCCGGTTCAGAGATTGAAAGGAAGCTTCTGCATTATCCGTGATTGCTCCTCTTAGGAGAAAGCTGAGGCCATAAAGGAAAATGGCGGGGCCCGGGAAGAATCAGTTCACAGGGGAGAATAAAATCCTGGAAAAGGCGACAGGATATTCACAACATAAAAGGGGGGCGCATATGGAGAGAAAACTGGGAAAAACACGCATTGCAGCGCTGTCGTTCATGATCGCGGCGCTGCTCTTCCTTTCTTACACGCTGTATATAAACAACCTGGAGAAGTTTTCGCAGAACTATGAGACTGTGGTGCTGGGCTCTGATCAGCTCGAGAGGGAAGGCATCAGCTCGGTGAGAGTCATAGTGATGCGCCACAGCGACAGAAAGCCTCTCGTCGGCTCTCATGTAGCGATCGAGCTGGTCTACGGGGCGAACAGGAAAAAAGCGAAGCTCTTCGACGGAAAGACAGACAGGGATGGGACAGTCGATGCGTCGTTCAAAGTGCCTGCGGATTTTACCGAAAAAGAAGCGGTGCTGACAGTCAGAGCCTCCACACCTGAAGGCAGCGATACTCTTTCGAGAGCGGTCAGGCTCTACTCGCCGCTCAGGATCCACCTGTCGAGCGACAAGCCGCTCTATAAGCCAGGCGAGACGATCCACATCAGATGCCTCGCCCTGGCAGGCTCCGGCCTCACGCCTGCATCAGGTCCGAGCCTCCTGGAGGTCTTCGACTCGAGAGGGAACAAGGTTTTCAAGAAATCCGGGAATCTCTCAGCGTTCGGCGTGGCAGGCGGGGACTTTACACTCGGCAGGGAGATAAACACCGGCACTTACAAAATCCGCTCTACTGCGGGGAATGAGAGCGTTGAAAAGGATGTCGAGGTCAGAAAATATGTGCTTCCCAAGTACAAAATCACAGTAAAGACGGAAAAGCCCTGCTTCTCTCCACAGGAGACGCTGAAGGGGACCGTGCAGGCTGCATACTTCTTCGGAAAGCCGCTCAGCGGAGCGAAGGTGTGGATAGATGTCTCAACGGCGGGAGGGGCAAGACAGAGAATGGCCAAGCTCACAGGCGAGACAGGCGTCGACGGCTCGTACCGGTTTTCGATGAAGCTGTCAGACTACCTTTCACAGTCCCGCATGGCTGATGGGAGATCCGTTCTGATCCTGCAGACCACTGTAATCGATGACGCAAACCACAGGGAGTCGGCTGAGTCCAGTGTAGCGGTTTCAAACAGGCCTCTGATAATAACGGCGCTCCCTGAGGCGGGAAAGCTCGTGCCGGGAGTGGAGAACACCGTCTACGTACTAGCGACTCATCCAGACGGCTCTCCTGCGTCTGCCAGTATTTCACTTCAGGCTGGAAACAAAAACCTGAATCTCTCGACAGGTGAATCGGGCTTTACATCGTTCTCCATCACGCCATCCCAGTCCGAGAGGATGCTCATTACAGCGACTACATCGACAGGCATCAGGGTAGAAGATACGCTGAGGACTGAATTCTTCCCTCCGGATACGCCCCTCCTCCGTCTCGACAAAGCTCTCTACAAGGCAAACGACAGGATGGCTCTGCAGATCCTGTCAGGCTCGAAGACAGGCTCGATCTATATCGACTTGCTCAGGGGGAAGCGGCTTCTCGCCACAAAGACTGTAGATCTCAGGGATGGCAGGGGTAGCCTCGAAATCGCGCTCACGCCTGATATGGCGGGCCTGCTGGAGATAAGGGCGTTCCGCTTCTCAAAATCCGGCGATCTGCTGGCCGACACGAGAAAGGCCTATGTGGCAATGGAAAAAAGCCTGACGATCGGGCTTTCCCAGAACAGTTCCGTATACAGGCCCGGCGAAAAGGGAAAGCTCACCTTCACCGTCACCGACGAGAAAGGGAGCCCTGCCGCCGCGGCGCTTGGGGTGCAGATAGTAGATGAAAGCCTCTTTGCCCTGAGAGACACAAAAGCCGGCATGGAAAAGGCTTTCTTCCTGCTCGGCTCTGACACGCTCAAGCCGAAACAGCAGATATACAACCGTTTCACAGAGTATTTCAACGATATGGCCGGCTCCCGGCCGGAGAAGAATGCCGATGACATGACAAGGCTCGCCTTCATCGCGTCAGCCACAAACGGGGAATACGGAATAAACCTCAACAGCTACGCAGAGAAGGCCGCGAAGATATCCGCGACGAAGCGGGGCTACTACAGATTTCTCAAAACGGCCATATTCGTCGCGTTCCTCGTGATCTTCAGCGCCGCTCCGTTTCTGGTATTCCTCTATACAGTGATAAACGGGATCCTCAAGCTGAAGGATCAGGAGCGCTACTTCTCGCTGGAGAGAAAACCTGAGGGAACGAAGAGCCTGCTGTTCCTGGTCTTCGGATATATCGCTCTCGCAGTTCTGCCGGCCCTGACAGTGCTTCTCGTATTCATCACAGAGCACCGTGGACACGGCGGATGGCTCGGAGAGCATACAGAGCATATTGCAATAGCCATGGTGATCGCCGATCTGATTCTGATCCTTATATACATGAGCGCGCTCGGCAGAGCCTCGAGGAGCGGTGATATAAAAGGCTCTTCAACGATGCTGCCGACATATCTGACGATAATCGTATTTCTGGGCTCAGTGGCAGCCTTCTTCCTGTTCCTCGTATTCTGCTACTTCACGAAATATTCGCCGGACAATGTCATCGAAGGCCCCGAAACACTTGCGCTGACATTCCTGATAAGCTTCTTCACGATGCCTGTCTTCCTGCTCATCTCGATGGGAAGCCATATGCTGAGGCCTGTAAAGCGCGCCATATCGCCTGCTTTCATAGGAATGACGCTGTTTTCGCTGCTGATGCTGCTGTGCTTCCATTTATACTGGCAGAATGTCGCAAGGAAAGGATTTGAGAGCGTCATGTCAGGCAGAGGCTCCTATGTGTATGAAGACAGCAGCCGAATGCCAGCCGGAGGCCCCATAGCCACGGGAGTGCCCAGAACGAGTGGAATAGATGATGAAGGAGCGCTTGCGCCGCAGTCCGTCCAGAAATCCGAAGTGTACGACAGAAGCAGGATCGGTATTGCAGGGTCGGAAGCGGAAAGAAAAGATGCCGTAGAGGAGGCGCCTGCTCCTGAGACAGTCTACCTGAGGCAGTTCTTCCCCGAGACCATGTATGCCAATCCAGAGCTTATAACAGACGAGAGCGGAAAAGCCTCTGTAGACCTGGACATGGCAGACTCGATCACCACCTGGAGAACATCGGCCTTCGCTTCATCGAAGAACGGAGCGCTCGGCTCGGCGCAGTTCCCTCTCAAAGTGTTCCAGGATTTCTTCATCGACCTCGATCTCCCGTCTCATCTGACGAGAGGCGACGAGGTGTCCGTTCCGGTGGCTCTGTACAACTATCTCGGCTCGTCCCAGAAGGTGAGGCTGGAGCTTACGCCATCCAGCGCCATCGAGGCTATCGACGGAAAGACAAGGGAGGTTACACTCGCTCCAGGAGCGGTGAGCGTGGCCTATTTCAAGGTCGTCGCGCGCCAGGCAGGCTATGGCGAGCTTACCGTGACAGGGTTCGGCAGCAAAATGCACGACGCGGTGAAACGCACAGTCGAGATAGAGCCAGGCGGGAAGATGTTCTCCGCCTCTGACAGCGGATGGCTGAAAAACGATGTGACATACTCATTCAAGATCCCGGCAGATTCGGTTCCTGGCTCGGGAGATATACAGATCAAGCTCTATCCTGGCATGCTGAGCCAGACAGTGGAAGGCCTGGAGAAGATCCTGCAGATGCCCTACGGCTGCTTCGAGCAGACTTCTTCGACCGTATATCCGAACATAATGGCAGTACAGTATCTTAAAAGAACAGGCAAAACCAACGCCAACATAGAGACCAGGGCGGCGGGATACCTGAACGCCGGATATCAGCGTCTCCTCACCTTCGAAGTGCAGGGAGGAGGTTTCTCGCTCTACGGCCAGGCGCCTGCCAGCACCTGGCTCTCCGCATATGCTCTGGCCGAGTTCAACGACATGAAGTCGGTTCATGAAGTGGACGATCAGATAATAGAGAGGACCGCGCAATGGCTTGAAAAAAGGGCCGACCAGAGCGGAGCGTATGACGGCGATCTGAGGACCACTGCTTATGTGGCGGCGGCCATGCTCGAATCTGGGCGTAAAAGCTCGCCTTCTCTGAAGCGCTCCATGGAATACATAAGGAAGAACGCCGCGCAGCAGAGCGATCCATACGCGCTGGGGCTCTGCGCATACGCGATGTCCCTCTATTCTCCGGAAGGCGGAGATACTGCAAAGCTACTCGAGCAGCTGGCCGGGAAGGCCGTCAGAAAAGACAGCCTGGCATACTGGGGCGCCCAGTCACACACGCTCTGCTACGGCTGCGGCGACGGAGCCAACGTGGAGGCGACTTCGCTGACAACGATGGCGATGCTGAACTCCCATTCCTATCCTGAGCTGGTTCAGGGAGCCGTAAACTACCTGGCGAAAAGCAAGAGCCCTGGTGGGATATGGTACAGTACGCAGGCTACAGTGCTGGCGCTGAAGACTCTGCTCGCGTCCATGAGCGGCTCGGCAGGGCCTTCTGACGGAAAGGTCGAGGTTACGATCGGAGGGAAGACGCGCGATTCGATCACGATGACTCCGGATCAGTCTGATGTGCTGAAGATAATGGACCTGAAGAAATACGCGTCCCCTGGAGAGAACATCATAGCTCTGAAGCCAGGAGGAAAGCTCTCCGGAATGTATCAGATTGTGGGAAGCTATTACATGCCGTGGAGGAAGGACATGAAAAAGGCCGAGCCTTTCACGGTGAAGCTGGACTATGACAGAAGAGAGGTAAAGGTCGGAGGGGCGATAAACGCCACCTGCTCGCTGAAGAACAACCTGGGCGAGATGGCTCCGATGGTGATGGCCGAGATCGGGATCCCGCCGGGCTTCTCAGTCGCCGATGATGAGTTCGAAAAGCTGCTGTCGGAAAAACAGATAGACAGATACGAGATGGCCGGCCACAAGGTCGTGCTGTATATAGGGAATCTGAATCCAGGCCAGGGCAGAGCTTTCAGATACCGCATGACTGCTCTCTTCCCAATCAAGGCGGTATGTACTGCCACGAGAGTCTATCAGTACTATGACCAGGAAAAGGAGAGCTTCGCGGCGCCCGCTGAGATAGTGGCGCGTTGACGGCGCGGCAGGAAGGTAAAATCTCATCATTGAGATAATACTAGCTTTATGAAATATGAACTGCCACCAATCGGCACAGGCATGATGCAGCAGTGGCTCAGGAGGATCGATCCTGAGCTTCTGCTGCCTGAGCTCAGCGAGAGCGGCGTCGAGTTCATAGAGATGTACCTCGCCGAAGAAAATTGGGAAGATCGGGAAAGATGGCTCCGCCTGGCGAGGGAGGCAGATCTCTTCTTCACGTTCCACGCCCCTTATGTGAATCGATATGACATAACGCTCTTCAAAGACATTCCCGGCAACGAAGTGAGAAAGGCCTTCACAGGCGTGATGGAGCTGGCAGCGGAGCTTCTGTCAGAATACGGACTCAGGAGCCGCCTCAACCTGCACGGAGCGACAGACCTGATTACAGCCGACCGGGCCTTCCTGTACGATATCACAGTCAAGTTCCTGAACTGGCTTGCAGGAGAGAGGGAGAAGAGAAAGTGGCCTCTCGATTTCGTAATCGAACTCCTCCCTCATAACGGCGAGAAGCTCAAGATCGGCGAGAGGGCAGGCGACCTCGTGGCCCTGCAGCACGAGATTGGCGGTGAGATATCAGGCTTCTGCTGGGATTTCGGGCATTACAGGAGCAACGTATATCAGCAATGGGACGCCTCGCTTCCTGAAGAGTTCCTCTCCAGGGTCAGGCACGCCCATATACACGATTTCAAAAGCCTCATCATGGACGTGGATCACTGCCCGCTCATTTTCGGAGAGGTTCCATACAGGAGCTATCTGTCCAGGCTCGGCGCAGAAGATCTCTTCCTCGTTCTGGAGCTTAACTACCGGAACAGTGAGAGCTGCGGCGATCCGAAAGAGGGGCTGATGACCAGCATAAGGGAGCTCGTCAGCGCCCGTGAGGAGATATTCAGCGCCCTGCCTGAGAATAGCCCTTCAAAGCGTCGATGACTTTATGAAGCTTTCCCCGCACGTCAGTCGCGAGACCTTCGAGCGCAGGATTCGAGACACTCTGCATCGCCACGATTGGATCCACAGCCGCCACTTCGACCTTTCCATCGGCCGTCTCCTGCACGATGACGTTGCAGGGCAGCAGAATGCCAATCTTATCCTCGCTCTGCAGAGCCTTGTGGGCAAAATGCGGGCTGCAGGCGCCGAGAATCCTGTATTTTCTGAACTCTACATCGATCTTCTTCTTCAGGGTCTCCTTGACATCTATATCTGTCAGTACGCCGAAGCCTTCTTTCTTCAGCTCGCCTGTCACGGCCTCCACGGCCTGTTCAAAAGTGCCGTCAAACATTGTGCCGATGTAATAACTCATGCTGTGCACTCCCTTTCCCTTTATTCTGTGAGCTTCGCCGCCCAATCATTTCAGGTCAGGACGGAATGAAGATGCAGCGGAAGCCTTTCAGCCTGTCCCTGTGGTTCGGAACGTTCTCCCATCTCCTGGCGCACCGGCACTCCTCTCCGGAGTCTGCGAAAGAGCTGCCTCTTATGGACTTGAGATATCCTGACGAGTAAGGACCTCTGTAGGGATAAGGGCGATACCAGTCTATCGTCCACTCCCTGACGTTCCCTGCCATGTCCATTACGCCATACGGACTCGCCCCGCCTGGGAATGCATCCACAGGCGTGGTGTCGTTCCTGCCTGATTCAGCCGAATTCAGTAACGCCGCATTGAAAACGTCTCCCCACGGCCAGTCCCTTCGATCAGTCCCCCTTGCGGCCTTCTCCCATTCAGTCTCTCTCGGCAGGCGCTTTTCAGCCCAGCCGGCGTATTGATCGGCGTCAAACCAGTTAATGCAGACGACAGGGTGGCTCTCCTTCCCATCAGTATAAAAAGTCTGCCAGGTATCGAGCTCTTCCCTCAGCTCCGCAACGGTTTTGTATCCGGTTGACTCAACAAACCTTGAAAAGAGAAGGTTCGTGACAGGATAGATATCCATGTAGAAATCTTCCACATACACATTATGATGCGGCATCTCGTCTCTCGAAGCCTTCGAGTAGCACGAATCGTTTATGCTCGTTCCCATAACGAAAGTCCCTGCCTCGACAAGAATCATCGGCGCCCCGTCCTTCCCTTCTATCATGCCGGGAAACGTGGAAGGCCGCTTCTTTATCCTGGGCTTCGGCGGCCCTGTCAGCTCGGCAATCTGCTTCAGAATGGAGTTTGCAGCATAATCCCGCTGCCTTTCATCGGAGACCGGAGCCGCCTTTCTCTCGAAGGGTGGCCTTTCGTCTCCTGCCTGAGCGACCTTCTGCTCCGGAGAGGGCCTCTGTTCAGCAAGAGGTGCAGTAAAAGCAGGCTCCCGGGAAAGTATCGATGTCTTTCTGGCGGCGCCCGACACCTTCCTGTCCTCGCCTGCCAGCGACAGAGCGGCCCTCATGGCCCGCGCAGATGGATATCTGTTCTCAGGATACAGCTCGAGAGCCTTGGCGAGCACGCCCTCCATCTCTTCCGAGACCTGTGGGTTGATCGTGCGTATCGGCGGAAAATCCAGGGCTTTTATATCCTTTCCTGTCAGAACCTGATAGAGGGTCGCTCCCAGCGCGTAAAGGTCTGAGCGCGGCTCAGGATAGCCTCTGTACTGCTCGAGAGGCGCGTAGCCCTCCGTTCCGATGGCTGTTTTCTTGTAGGGAGTCGGGGCGATCGACCTGGCTATGCCGAAATCGACAAGGTATACCCTGTTCCCTGATTTCGAGATCATGATGTTAGAGGGCTTGATATCGCGGTTCAGGATGGGAGGGCTCTGATCGTGCAGATATTCCATCACTTTGCATATCTCCATTCCGACGAAGCGGGCGAACGATTCGCTGAGCCCCGGAGAGCCTTCTGATCTGATGAGGGAGTCGAGATCGCTGCCGTCTATATAGTCCATCACCATGTAGTAATGGCCTCTCTCGATGAAGAAGTTGGTGACCTGCGGAAGGGAGGGATGGGACAGCGTCGACAGCAGCTTCACCTCATTCTGGAAGCGCTCAACGGCAGCTTTCCTCTCATCAGGCGTCGGGGAGAAATCTATCATCTCCTTCAGCGCGCACTGAGTGACGAGGCGCGTATCGTTGACGAGGTAAACGGCTCCCATTCCGCCGGACTTGATGAGGCGCACCACCTCGTAGCGGTCTGCGTCGAGATGGGAGCCGGCTGTAAGACTGACATCCTTCAGCAGCACGCCGCATTCAGGGCAGAACTTTGCATCTCCCGCATTCTGGTTTCCGCAATGAGTACAGACCACTCTGCCTGTGCACCCCCTTGACGCGACTGTTAGTCGGAGATCTGTCTGTATAGCCTGTGGCATGAGGCTCTATGCCGTATACAATTTACCTTGTGCCTTCATTTTCCTTCTCAGGCTGCATCTTTATTCACCTGGAAGGCCGGCATCATATTTCTGCATGCAAGAGGGATGCAGAGGCAGAGGAGCGAAATGTAGCATCCATGTCACAGACGGAGCAATCTGAACTTCAAGTCTCAGAGAACAGGGTAAGGCCGCACAGGAAGTATCTGCTGATCGGCGCCACAGTGCTCTTCATCTGTATATCGGCGATCCCGCGCCATTTTTTCATGTGGTTCTCTGACCATCTCAGAACCTATCCCGGCGACATATGGTACGTCTTCGACCACTACGTCAGCAAGGGCTTCCCCTTCCCTGTCGAATACCCGTCGCTGATGAGGGTCTTCGTGCAGCTCGTGAACACCGCTACGACTGAGAACTATGAGAAATACCTTTGGGCGACAATCTATTTTCTACTCCCGTTCGCAGTCGGCTGCACATTGATCATATCGGCGGTACTGCAGCAGGAGGGCCGGAGCGAGAGAACGCTCTGGATGTACTGGCTGCTGGCGCCTTCGTTCCTGATCTGCGGGATCACCAACTACGATTTCGTGCCGCTCCTGACGCTGCTGCTGGGCCTCTACCTGGCCTGGCGCGACAAGCCTGTACTGGGAGCGTGCCTGCTGGGAATAGGAACGGCGTTCAAGGTCTTTCCGGCCTTCTTCCTCCCTCTGATAATGATACAGCGGAAGAATGCCAGGGACATGCTGAAGAGCGTCGCTGCCTTCTTCGGTACGTGGCTTTTCCTGAACCTCCCTTACATGGTGCTCGACCGCAGGGGTCTCAGCGGATGGCTTTACCCTTACAAGTGGCAGGCCACATGCAACTATGCGAAGAGCCCTGAAGACGGGGCGATCTGGTGGCCCATCTTCAAGCTGACAGGCAGCGCCTCAGGCACCATAACTCTGCTGCTGATCACGATTGCAATAGCACTGGTGCTCTGGAAGGCGATCCCGAGGAAGAACTACAGAGAGGATATCTGGCAGTGGGGCCGCGGCATAGCGCTGATATTCCTCTTCTTCGACAGGATATATTCGCCGCAGTACAACCTCTATCTGCTGCCCTTCCTCGCCCTCTCGAGACAGCGAATCCACCCCATCATCTTCTATATGCTCGAGCTGCCGAATGTATGCCAGTTGATCTTCCTGTTCGCGGTCAGGAAGGAGCATTTCCTGATGCAGTCTCTGGTGGCGGTTAAATATTTCGCCATGATCCTGCTGTTCATCCAGTATTACAGGGGCGTCGTGAATCCTCCGCCTGATGAAGAGAAGAGTGATTCGCTTCCAGAGCCCGGCCCGGACAACGCCGCCGGCAGTGAAGCCCGGAATACTGAGGAGCAGCCATCGTCAGATGAGCAGGGAGTATCTTCAGACAGCCAGACAGGAGAGGCTGAAGGCGAAAGCCGGCAGGTTTCGCAGGGGAACGGCAGAGACGGAGATGAAGCTGATGGCCCGGAGAGTTCGGGCGGAGTAAGTTCGAAGAAGCCTTGAGCGTTCTTTACTCGGCTGGATTATGACGGCCTGCCATGATCAGCATTCTCTCAGACGAAGCCTGGTATTCAGAGCCATCAAAGCCTCCTGCGATCAGAATCGGGTAAAGCCCGCCGCTTCTGAGCATACTGAGCATCTCGCAGAGAGTATACAGGCGCAGCGAGCGCACAGGCTCCACTATCTTCTCTCCTGTTTTCAGCAGCATCGACTCGCTCCATATGTTGTAGCGGCTCCTCTTCAGGTCGAAGCTGGAAACCTTGGATGACAGCACGCCGTCCTTTTCTCTCCAGATCCTTCCGATCCCCTTCTGAAAGGCCATGCGCTCCACTATGTACTCCCTGTTGAAGCACTCGATGACAATGACTCCATCTTTCTTCAGCGCCGCGCAGGCCGCTTCGAGGAACTCCCTGTTGTCCTCATCGGTGAATATGCCGAACGTATCGCCGAGAATCAGCACGATATCGAACTGGTTCTCATACAGCAGAGCCCTGAAATCTCCGCAGACGAAATCAACGCCCAGATTCTTGCTCCTGCTGATCTCATGTGCCCTGGCTATCAGCGTGCCGCTGATGTCCAGGCCGGTGACTCCGGCACCCGATCGCGCGAAAGATATGGAGTGCCTCCCTACGCCGCACCCCAGGTCCAGCACGGTGCTGCCAGGTGGCAGCTTCAGCCTCTCGATTATGAAATGGGCCTCTTTTACTCCATCCTCCCATTTCTCGAGCATTTCGGCCATGCAGTCTCTTTCGAAGCGCTCGTCGCGCCCCCAAGGAGTGTGGTCGAATTCAGGGTTCTCGTGATGTTCCATAGCCGCTCACCTGTACAAGCTCACAGTACACGTTCGCCATGGCTTTTTCAACTCCCTTCTTGTCCCGGCACTCAGCCGGAAGGAGAAGGATTCTGTGCAGGCATGGAGAAAAAGATATTCCCCAGAATCAAACACACAGGAGGGCGAAAGGTATGAAGGCAAGGGCAGCAATTATACTATTTGTGGCGTTTTCTCTTCTCACCCTGACATTCTCACTCTCATTCGCGCAGGGAGAGCAGAAGGTCCGGGTGGCATTCCTCCCGATCAAGACAGCTTCTGGAATCTCACACTGGTGGAGCGGCAACTTCGATCCCGGTGTCGCAATGACAGGGCTCCTTGAAAACAAACTGATCGACTCGAGAAGGTTTGAGGTCATCGACAGGCAGAACCTGGACAAGATAATGCAGGAGCACAACCTGTCCATCGCCGGAGAGGTCAGCTCAGACACAATGGCAAGGATCGGAGAGATTACAGGCGCGAAATACCTTCTCACAGGCGAAGTCATTGAGTTCTCAGAGATCGACTCAGGAGGGAGCTCAGGATTCTCAGTGGGATTCGGCATCGGAGTTTCTAGCTCGTCGCAGGGGAACAAGAAGGTGCGCGTAAAAGTCGTGTGCCGCCTCACAGACACTGACACGAGCGTGATGACAGGCAAAGCGGAGAGCATGAAAGAGATCCCAGTCAAATCAGGCGGCGGCTCCTTCTACATCGCCGGCACAGGCGGCAGCAGCTCAGGCGGAGAGACGTCGGCGTCAGGACTCGGCAAGGGCCTCGAGGAAGTTGCATCAGAGCTGGCAACAAAGCTCGATACCACGAAAATCAGTCCAAGCGTGGTAAGAAAAGGCATCACCGGATACATAATGGATATTGATGGCGACCAGATCATGCTTAAGCTGGATAATGCCGGCGAAATTGACAAGATAATCAACGGCACCAAATTCACCGTCTCGCGCTCAAAGTCAATCAAGGATCCCAAGACAATGGAAATCCAGACCATAAAAAAACCCATCGGAGAGCTGGTGGTGACGAGTGTGGACAAGGACACCAAGATCATCTTTGCCAAGCCTTCCAATACTACTGATACCCTGCAGAAACTCGACCCGGTGACGTCCAAATAGCTCAAGATCAAAAAAGGTGTTATGCATGTAATTGCATAACACCTTTTTATTATCTGACGGTATATCGATAATGAAGGACTAACCACAGGAGAGATGATGATAAAACATGGAGTAATCTCTTTACTGCTGCTCCTCATTGTGGCAACAGGATCAGGAAATGCGGGCGCCGACATCCTCCCCTCCTATACAGCCCAGGCCTCCCAGGGCGGAAATGCCGCCGATGACAAAAGCATTGAATACAACCGTCTCATGAAATGGCACGGAAATATAAACACATACATAGAGACGATCGAGAAGTTCATGAGCGCTTACAGCAGGGCGCTGCAGGCCAGGAGCGCCGGTGTGGCCGGCTCACTTCTTCCGGCTCAGAAGTATATCGAGACTATGAATAATTGCCAGAGCAAGCTCTGCTCGATGACGCCGGATTCCCAGTTTTCAAACGGCCACAGGTATCTGATCAGCTCGTTCGACAACTTCAAGAACTCTCTCATATTCCCGACTGGCTCATCGCAGCAGCAGGATTTCCTGTCCCGGGCGCAGTCGGATTATTCGAGGGCGCAGGTGGAGTTCAACAACTATCTCGACGAGTACAACAGAGCGCTCGAGAAGTATTCGCAGCCCTGATACAGAGAGCCTGCCTACACATGTCATAATGAAAGGAATGGGCACTATGAAAAAACGCAGTATTCTCGCGATAACAGCTGTCCTGCTGTTCATCCTCTCTTCTCTCTATCAGGCATATGCGGCAAAGAATCCACTTGGAATGGTTACAGGGATATACGGAAAGCTCCTGGTCCTGCAGGACAGAAAAGAGGTAAAAGGCTTCATGAGGATGCCCCTCTACAAGGACGATCAGTTAATCACAGACACCGGCTCGAAGGCGACGATCCTGCTGAAAGATAACTCAGAGATCAAGATGGCTCCGGGCACGAAGATTACAATCCAGGAGAAGGCTCAGAAGCGCGGGCTTTTCGTCACAATCGGAAAGATCTTTGCCAAGATGATGCCTCAGAAAAATAACTTCGAGATTACATCGCCTCACGGAGCGGCGGCAATCGAGGGAACAGAATTGCAGTACGAGGTGGCGTCAGGGAAATCCTCTGTCGTTGTGGCTGACGGGAAGGTCAAGTTCGGGAACAAAAAGAACAGCGTGGGAGTCTCCAAATCGATGGAAGGCGTGTCATCTTCCATGACAAATCAGATCGGGTCACCGCTGACAGTGGAATACAGGCGGCTCATAAGGTGGAGCGACGAGATCGTGGCATACAAGGAGCTGATTGAGCGGTTCATGGCCAACTACCAGAGCGCGGTAAACAAGCAGCAGGCCAGCGTTGCCGGCTCGCTGATCGAGGCACAGAAGGAATGTGAGGAGATGAAGAGGATCCTCGACAAACTGCAGAGCATGACTCCGGACCCGCTTTTTTCGAACGGCCACAGATATCTGGCCGATGCGCTGGCGAACTACAAGACAGCGCTTCTTTTCTACCAGGAGCCTGCCAAATACCAGGATTTCGTAAACAAGGGCAATGCCTCATACAGCAAAGCCGAGACCCAGTTCAGGGCTTTCACTGACGCTTACAACGACGCAGTCAACAAGATGCACAGCACGCCGTAGGAATTTGGGCATGCGGCTTGCCAGATAGATCCCGACACCAGATAGAGCTATGGTTGAAAAAAAAATAAAAAAGCTATCACGGACGGCATTTTTCGCCGTCTCAGCAGCGGTAATATATTTTATATTCACTCTGCTTTTTCACAATCTGCCCTCTCTGGACGAGTACAAGTTCAGCTGGGGCGACTGGCTCAACACTGTATTTGAGAAGCGCCCTCCGAACAAGGATCTCGTGCTCATATCGATTGACAACGAGGATCTGAAGGCCATCGGGGAATGGCCCTGGAACAGGAAAAAGCTTGCCGAGGTCGTAACATTCCTCACCAGAGCTGGCGCGAGCGTCATCCTCTTCGACATATACTTCCGCAAGAACAATTCCGGTGACGAGGATTTCGCAAGAGCGATAAAAGCGCACGGCAAAGTCGTGCTGGCTCAGCCATGGGACTCGGTGCGAAATTTTCCCGAAGAGCCTCTCCAGATATTCAGAGAAAGCAATGCATATTTCGGACATGTGGCGATGACCCAGAAGAAGGTCTTCCGCTTCCTCCCGCTCTATATAATGAATCCAATCGTGGACAGAAGGAAGAGCCTCGACGAGAACATCCTGTGCAACTCCCTCAGCCTGACAGGCGTCAAGCTCTTCCTGGGCATATATGACAAGCCTTCTGAGAAACACGGGTCGCTGTTCACGGACAGCGTGTCGTTCGGTGAGCTCAAGGTTCCTGTCATATACAAGACCAGTAGAGAGCGCGTTCCACACATGATAATCAACTTCTGTGGCGAGTCGGGATGCTTCAACAAAGCCGAATACGCCCAGGAGTTTGCTGTAAGGGTCATTCTGAAGCCCAGTGAATACGGGATAGTCCAGAAAAAGGAGCTCGAGGAGAAGGTCAAGGGGAAGATCGTGCTGATATACAACAGGTTCGACCCTAACGATATGGTATTGACGCCCTACTCTTCATATCAGAAGGAGGATTCAGGAGCAAATGAGATGACGCCTGGAGGAGAGGTCCACGCAAACGCCATAGCCACGCTGCTGGACAGGCGCTTCATATCCTACAGCTACACGCTTGATTACACGATCCCCTTCATCGTGCTGCTGATATGTGTACTCGTCTTTTCAAGCCCGATCAAATGGTGGATCAGAATTGCGCTCTTTGCAGGGATCATCATTATGATTCCAGTCCTGTCCATATTCCTTTACAGCCAGAACAGGCTCATTATCAGCATCGTGCCGCCGATAGCCTCGTCTGTTGTTATGTTTCTCGCGATGATATACTATGAGCGAAAGCAGTTCGTGACGCTCTTCGGCGACTTCGTGTCGCACCGCCTCAAGGACCAGGTGCTTATGGACGACAGCAAGGGCGCCGTGGGAACGAGGGAGGTAGAGGCCACCATAGTGTTCGCTGATATAAGAGGCTTCTCCACATTCTCGGAGAAGCTCTCGCCGGGAGAGCTTACCAGCAAGATGACAGAGTACCATACCGAGATGAACAGGATCTTCGAGAGGAACCGCGGGCAGATCCTGGACTACCTTGGCGACGCCGAGATGATAGGCTTCGGTATTCTCGGAGAGGACCGATACCATCCGCTCAGGGCTATCAAATCGGGCCTCGAGATGCAGATCGAGATCGCTAAGATCAGGGAGCGGTGGAACCTTCCTGGCGGGCAGCAGTTCGAGGTGGGCGTCGGGATCTGCACGGGAATGGTCGCGGAGGGCATAGTGGGCAGCGAGGGGGTCAAGAAGCAGCTCATCTCGATGGGCGACACCACAAATACCGCAGCCCGTATCCAGGCCCTGTCCAAAGATCTCGACAGCCTGGTCACAATAAGCGAGAGCACCTATGTCAAGGTGAAGGACGATGTCATAGCAGACGCTCTTAAAGAGATGCCCCTGAAAGGAAAGACCCAGAAGGTCATGCTCTACAGAATAAGAGGCATAACAGAAGAAGCCCTCAAAAGGCTTTGAGAAAACACCAGGAGAGACGTTGCCTGCAGAAAGGAGCAGAGATGCAGAAGGAAAAGGCGGATCTCATTGTATCTCCCAGATACCTGATCACAATGGCTCCCGATGATATCGAGCCCAGGAAGGGGCATTCGATAGCCATCAGGGGAGGAGTCATAGCGGATATCGGCCCATCGGCGGAGATCCTGCGAAAGTACGAATCGGCTGTCTGCGAGGATAGAGACGATCTCCTTGTCATGCCTGGGATGATCAACACGCACGGCCATATTGCAATGACCGGCTACTGCGGAAAGATCCCTGACGGCCTGCCTTTCGACGCGATCCTCTTCGATTATATGCTCCCCCTCGAGAGGGAGTTCATCAAAAGGAAGGACTTCGTATATCTCTCTACACTGCTCGGATGCATGGAGCTTGCGAGGAGCGGCGTCACGACATCCGTGGAGATGTATTACTCTGCTGCGGATATGATAAGGGCCTTCGAAGAGGTGGGATTGAGGGGAGTAATAGGAGAGACGCTGATGAGCGAGTTTCCGACTCCGTCGGGCTTCAACGTCGAGCAGGCCATCGAATACATCGAAAAAGTAAACGCGAGCCTGCCATCAGGCGACAGAACAGTCGAGATCGCCATCGCCCCGCACGCTCCATACTCCTGCGACGACGAGACTCTGCTGAAAGCGAGAGATACCGCGAAGCGCCTGGCAATACCGCTGCTGATGCACGCGAAGGAGACACCTGATGAAGGCCGGAAGCTGCGCCGCGGCGAGGTTTATTACCCTGCCTCGAGCTTTTACAGGATCAGGAAGCGCGTCAAGGCCGACCCGATAGTCCACCTGGCGAAAACAGGGATCTTCGACATACCGAGAGTCCTTCTGGCCCACACGATCTATCTTTCGAAGGCCGAGATCGAGGCAATGGCGAAATACGGAGTCGGCGCATCATACAACGGAGTGTGCAACACGCAGATCGGCCTGGACATAGCGCCTGTCTGCGAGATGAGAAAGGCGGGAATTCCCGTAGGGATCGGCACTGACGGCCCCCTCACCAACGATCGGCTCGACATAACCAGCCAGCTGATAACGCTCCTCTGCCTCCAGCGCCATAAATACGGCTCCAGCGAAGTGATGACCTGCTACGATCTGGTCAGGATGGCCACGATAGAGGGAGCCAGGGCAACAGGGCTCGGCGACAGAACAGGCTCCCTGGAAAAAGGAAAGAAGGCCGATCTCATTGGAGTGAGAATAGAAAACGATCCGAGGACGGAGATGTATCTCGCCTGCGGCTCAGTGTATTCTCTGATAGTGAAGTATCTGTCGATGCGGGATATCGATTACTGTCTCGTAAACGGAAGAAAGCCGTCTCTCCCTGACGAGAGGGAGCTGATGGGACGTCTTCAGCCTGTATTGAAAGAGATAAGGAACTGGAAGCCCTCGTATTGACGGGAGCCGCATTATAAACGCAGGGCCTCATTGCTCTTCAGTCTAGAAAAGGAGAAGTTTCACCATGCTGAAAAAGTTCATCTCCGCCGCGGCGCTGATCTGCGCCATGACGATTCTCTCGATTCTCCCGGCCGCATCTGCCGGGACAGCGCAGAAAAAGGCGCCGCCTGACATGCTGAAGGCGATAGAGAGCGCCGGCTCAACTGCCGAATACCCTGACGCCGACTCGATAATAATCAGGGAAGAGGCTGATGTCACGTACCAGCAGAATGGAGACTACGTGACAAGAGAAAAGGGCCTCGTCAAGATCCTGACAGAAAACGGAAAGAAAGACTACTCGACACTTTCCTTTTCCTATCACAGGAGATACCAGAGCGTGCAGATAGTCTCCGCGTCTGTCATCTACCCTGACGGCACGCTCCTCGAGATACCGAAGGACGCCATCAAGGACACCACCGAAGCCGAAACCCAGGAGATGAACATATTCGAGGAAAACTTCAGGAGAGTCGCCGTAACAGTGCCCGACCTCTCGGTGGGATGCACCGTCTCATACGAGGCCGTCACCGACACCAGGGCGCTTCTCAAGGACAACTACACCGACGATTACATGTTCCAGGGCTCAGAGCCGCTTCTTTATAAAAAGGTCACGATCAACGGGCCTGCATCCAGACCGCTGCACTACATAGTAAAGAACGGCTCGCTGTCGTTCACCGAGTCGAAGCAGGGCGACAGGATTATATACCAGTGGCAGGCGCAGAAAGTTCCGATGATAATAACGGAGCCGGGAATGGTCCCGATCCGCGATATCGGAACGAGGCTCGTCGTAAGCACATTCAAAGACTGGAAGGAGATATCACGCTTCAGCGATTCTCTAAACTACGACAAACTGGACTCTACGCCTGAGATGAAGGAGACTGTCAAGCGGCTGACGAGCGGGCTCGCAACCGAAGACGAAAAGATACTGGCCATATTCAGGTACATCTCGCAGAAGATAAGATACATGGGCTCCGCTATGGATGTGGGAGCCTTCATAGAGCCGCACAAAGCCAGCTATACGTTCGAAAAGCAGTACGGAGTGTGCAGGGACAAATCGGTGCTGATGGCGTCGATGCTGAAGGAGATAGGCATCCACTGCGACGACGTGCTGATAAACGTAACAACCGAAACCGTGCCTGAAGTGCCGACTGTCTCGTTCCAGCATGCGATCTGCGCTGTCAGGAAGAAAGACGGAACGGTGCTGTTCATGGACCCCACCCTCGAGCTTTCATCGTCACTGGGAGAGACCTACACAGGCGACAAGCACGTGCTGCTGCTGACAAAGGAAGGCAGCGATCTCTCAGTGGTGCCTCACGTTCCTGCCGCGCGCTCGCTCGGAAATATAGAATCCACGACGAGCCTGAGCGGCGACGGGACACTGACAGGGAAGGTCAATGTTTCGGGAAGCGGCTACTATGATTTCGTCCTCCGCTCGATCAACCGCGAATATACGGCAGTCCAGTTCGAGAGACTGGTGGGACGGCTCGGCGCCAGGTTCCACCCGAAGACCGCCGTCAGCGACGTGGTATCATCGAACCCTGTCGACCTTTCAAAGCCATACTCGTTCTCGTTCAGCATGACGACTCCGAGCTATGCGGTTCCTGCAGGAAAATATCTGCTCTTCCCCCTCCCGCTCTCGACATCAAGCTTTGATCTCGTCGTGAATCAGGTTTTCACCGAGTATACGCGGCTGAAGGAGCGGAAATATCCCTTGGGTCTCTTCTCGACATGCGGATGCGTGCAGAAAGACAGCCTCACCATTCCGGAAGGCTATTCGATAGTGTCACTGCCGACTCCGATGACGCTCAGGAAAGGGCCGGTGACTGCAACGATAGAGATAAAGGCCAGCGGCAGAACGATCTCATACTGCAGCGACCTCAGAATAGAGAAGTCCAGGCTCAGTCCGGCGGAATACCGGGATCTCCGCGGCATCGCCATCGAGCTGAAGCGCTTCGCACGCTCGATGGTCATACTCGAGAAAAAATAAGAGCCGGAGAAGCTTTCCGAATGAGTACGATACGGTGATTTCAAGGAGGTAATACGATATGAAGACAGTGGCAAAGTTGATACCGGCGCTCCTGGCAGTGCTTTTTCTCGCCGTGCAGGCATATTGCTCTGATTACAGCGACCTGATAAAGAGCTCTCCGGATAACTCGAAATTCCCCGATGCCAATGCGGTAATCATACTCTCGGAGAAGAGCTACGAGCTGCTCGACTCAGGAAGGGCCACAGAAAGCACGGCCTATCTGGTCAAGGTGCTGAACAACAAGGGAAGGGAAAAATACAGCGACCACAAGATACCTTTCAACAAGGAGAAGGAAGAGCTGTCGCTCATCAAGGCCGGAACCTACAGAAAAGACCTGACCTTCGAGGAGATCGAAAAAAAGGCCATAAACGACGTTACGCCCATTGAGCTTTCCAACGCCACGATATACGCCAACTTTCTGAACAGAGTCTATTCGCTTCCCATAGTGGATCCGGGAAACACAATATTCCTGAGTCTCAAGAAGAACATCAAACTGTCGCCTGGCGACGATCTGAGCGACACTGTATATTTCAGGTTTGACGAGCCGCTCCTGAGGAAAGTCATGACCATCGTGATCCCGAATGACAGGAAGCTCGCGTACAAGGTCCTCAACATGAAGAAGGATATGCAGATTGAAAAGGGCGCGAAAACGACGAAATATACTCTCACAGTGACAGACATGCCGCAGATCAGGAGAGAGGAGAGCATGCCACCCTTCACTGAGATCGCGTCAAGAGTCATCTTCTCGACGAGCACGACATGGGACGAGGCAGCGAAGCCTTTCAGGGATGGATTCTTCAAAGCCTGCGCGGTGACGCCGGAGATATCATCGTGTGTAAGCGACATCACGAAGAACTGCGCCGGTACGGACGAGAAGAAGCGCGCCATCTCGATCTTCATCGCCCAGAAGGTCCGCACCATAAACCTCCCGCTGGGCTATGACGGATATAAGGCTCACAGCGCCGATATGGTGCTCAGAAACAAGTATGGAGACTGCAGGGACAAGACGGCTCTCTTCATCACGATGCTCAAAGCAGCAGGCATAGAAGCATACCCTGCCCTGGTAAGCTCCGATTATACCCCCATTGAGAAGGAAGTCCCGACGCTGAAGCAGTTCGACACCATACTGGTGGCGCTGCCGAGCGCCGACGGCTACAGGTTCATCAACCCTTACGGAGAGGAATCGCAGTACGGCTTCATAGACTGCTACAGGGACTGGGAATCGCTTGTCGTGAAGCCGGACAGATCGATCTTCACAAAAGTGGTCAATCAGGCTGACATCGAGAGCAAAGCCGTCAACACGATAGAGGGAGCTCTCGACGAAAAGGGGAACTTCGACGGGACGATCTCCTCAAAGCTTTATGGAATCTACGATACGGCAGCCAGAGAGACTTTCACGAGCCTGAGAGGGAAGAAGCTGAATATGTATTTCGAGCAGAGAGCAGAGGAGTTCTGCCCGGAGGCAGCGGATAAAGGGCATCAGAACGGCGATCCTCTCGATCTCACAAAAAACATGACAGCTGCTCTCAAAGTTGCCGGAGAGCGCCTGGCAGTGGTGCAGGGCTCTATGATGCTGATCAAGGTCCCGAGAGTTCCCTTCGCGTTTGCGCGCCTCCAGTACACGCCCAGCCTCGCAAAGCGAGAATATCCGTTCGTGCTCGGGACCTGTAATGAAAACAGCTATACCCTCAAGATACAGCTGCCTGCAGGCTACAGGCCGCTGTATATGCCGGAAGGCGCGAAGGAGACAGAGAGCTACGGGACATTCGAAAGGCGATGCAGCTACGACGCCGCATCGTCGCAGCTCACATTTTCAAGGATAACGGCAAACACGAGCAACTTTGTCACTCCAGAGCAGTATCCGCAGTTCAAGAAGCATCTGGAGTCCATGGAGCTGGTCCAGAACAACCTTATAATTCTGAAGAGACAATAACAGGACAGCGAGGTGTTACACCGCCCCTGTCGAAGATACGGCAATGGACGCAATACAATAATGAAAGCAGGAGATACAAGACAATGATGCAGCTCGATCTCGGCGAGTTCCTCGTGCTGTTCAACAGGTACTCGGGAGCCCTGGCACTTGCGAAGAAGGAATGGATGAATTCAGAATCTGACGGTGAGAACGATGATATGCTTCGGGAGAATCAGCTCCTCCTCTCGCCTGAGAAAGAGAGCCACTTCCGGCAGGAGATCTCGAACACGCTCGAAGCATACAGAAAGAACCGCGGCCTCAACTTCTACGTCTCGCCGCATTTCGACTGCCCGATGGGATGCCAGTACTGCTTTCAGCAGAACGTCAAGGAATGCTCGGAGCATCTGGAGATCAGCGATATCGACGGTATCATGCGGTTCATCAGCGACGAGAGCTCGAGGCAGGGAATAGACAAGGTCACAGTCGTTCTTTTCGGCGGAGAGCCCCTGCTGCCCCAGTCATTCGACTTCAACGAGCATCTGCTGCGAAAAACAGAAGAGCAGAAACACAGAGTCAGGATCGTCACATCCGGAACGACCTTGACTGACCGCTATTTCGAGCTGATAACAAGGTTCAGGCCGATCATCTCCGACATCGATATTACAATCGACGGGCCTGAAGACATTCACAACCAGCTCAGGCCGCTCAGAAGCGGCGCCAAGTCCTTCGATGTGATCACTGCGGCAATAACGAGACTGCTGCAGAATGATCTTCCTGTAAGCGCCAAGATTAACCTCGGAAGAGACAATATCGACCATCTGGATTCCCTTTTCGAGACATTCGAGCGCCTGGACTGGCTGAAATACCCGAGGTTCCGCATTCTGATCAACTTCGTGAGAAACTACGGCGGGATAGAGGTGCAGGATCAGAGACTTGCTGATATCAACGCCGTCAAGAGCCTTACTTCGTCGCTGAAAAGGCAGCCGGAGCGGGTACAGCAGAAGACGGAGATAGACAGCGTCAAGCTTCTCGGCTATCTGGCCCACTGCATGCTGTCAAAGTCCCTTTACGAAGGGAGGCCGCGGCCCGCATTCTGCAATCCTGACACGAAAACGACATACAGCATCGGCCCGGACTGCAGGATATACTCGTGCAACTGGATGGTAGGCAAGGAGGAGTTTGCCAGCGGATCGGTGGTGACCGGTCAGCTGCAGAGTACGGATGAATCTGCAAATCCCTGCGACGAATGCAGGATTTCAACTCTCTGCGGAGGCGGATGCCTGATCGAGAGAAAGCAGCCCGGTTACTTCGACAGCTGTTACAGCGAAAATGTGAAGACCATCTCGGATTTCATAAGGGAGACGACGCCACCGATGAACGGAAGGGATTTCATGCTGATCAGCAGGGAGTTCCAGTGGTGAGGGGATATCCCGGCTAGCACAGAATGGAGCCTGACTGCCCGACAGGGTTCAGCATTCCTGCTCCTTTATTCTGATGGGACGGATCCTCGAGAAGGCACGCCTGAGATAGCTCGGCCTCAGCGACTCGCCGAGAGCGGGGAGCCGCTGCAGGAAGACGAGCGCGCCTGCCAGTGAGATGAAGCCCATCATCAGCACTGTGCTCTGCACGCCCAGATGAGCCGCTACGCCTCCTGCAATGACGCATCCAACCGGCTCCAGCCCCATCAGGGCTACTGTGAAGACGCTCATTACCCTTCCTCTCTTCTCTTCATCGACTATTGTCTGGATCAGCGTGTTCCCGGATCCGATATAGACCATCATTCCCATCCCCACGATAAAAAGCGCCGGGATCGAGCATATCAGCAATCCGGACTGCGAAAAGGCCATGAGACCTATTGCAAACGCTCCGGAGGCTATTGAGATTATCCATCCGAGGCCCAGCACGCTCCTCCTCGATGCAAGAAGAAGGGCTCCGCAGAGAGCGCCAAATCCCGCCGAGCTTACCAGGAACCCCAGCGTCCACGGGCCTCCGTGAAGCACCTTCGTCGCGAAGACAGGCATCAGGACCATGTATGATGACCCGGTCAGGCTGATGAGCGAGAGCAGCAGTATTATGGCCCTTATGGGACGGATCGAGAAGGTGTATGAAAAGCCTTCCCTGATCTCTGTCAGCATATGATGCTCTTTTGTCTCCAGCGGGAGGGAGGGGACATTCATGACAAAAAGCGCCACTATCACGCCGATATAGCTGAAGCCGTTGATGAGGAAGCACATCCCCTCTCCGAGAAAGGCTATGAGCATTCCGGCGATGGCAGGGCCGACGAGCCTGGCTCCGTTGAACATGGACGAGTTCAGGGCGATTGCATTTATCAGATCTGCTTTGTCCTCTATCATCGAGATGACAAAAGACTGCCTGGTAGGCATGTCAAATGCGTTCAGAACTCCTCCGAAGAGGCTCAGCAGCATCAGATACTGCACGGTGATCGTCTCTGTGAGCACCATTGTCGCAATTGCAAAGGCCCAGATCATATACAGGGACTGGATGCAGACCATCATCAGGCGCCTGTCTGTCCGGTCAGCTATTGCGCCTGCAACAGGAGCGAGGAAGAAGGCCGGAATCTGTCCCAGAAAGCTGACAAATCCAAGCAGGAAGACAGAGCCTGTAAGCCTGTAGACCAGCCAACTCATGGCCACGTTCTGCATCCACGTGCCTATCAGGGATATGCCCTGTCCTGCGAAGAAAAGCCTGTAATTCCTGTTCCTCAGTGCCCTGAACAGGCCCTTTTTCCTGTGCTCAGCCATAGAATCCCATCATTTAAGCCATCTGGCGAGATCTTTCGCGTGATATGTCAGGATCATGTCTGCGCCGGCTCTCTTGATGGACGTGATAATCTCCAGAGTCAGCTCCTTCTCCTTTATCCATCCCTTCTCTGCAGCGGCCTTGACCATCGAGTATTCGCCGCTGACGTTGTATGCCGCGAGCGGATGCAGTGTTGTCTCCCTGGCGGTCCTGATGACATCGAGATAGGCCAGCGCAGGCTTTACCATTACTATATCGGCGCCTTCTCCGATGTCGAGCATGATCTCCCTCTGCGCTTCCCTGCCGTTGTGGTAGTCCATCTGGTATCCCTTCCTGTCGCCGAACTGTGGAGCCGAATCAGCGGCCTCCCTGAAAGGGCCGTAGAACGACGAGGCATACTTGGCCGCATAGGACATTATCGGAGTATCCACGAGACCCTTCTGATCGAGTGCCATTCTGACTGCCTGTATCCTTCCATCCATCATGTCCGACGGCGCCACCATATCCGCGCCAGCCTCGGCCTGGGAGACTGCCGCTCTGGCGATAGCCTCGAGGGAAAGGTCGTTGTCCACGACGCCGTTCCGGATCACTCCGCAGTGGCCGTGACTGGTGTATTCGCACAGGCATACATCAGTTATCACGGCAATGTTGATGTTGCTCTTCTTCAGGGCGCGCACCGCCGTCTGTATGATGCCGTTTTCAGCCCAGGCTTCCGTGCCTTCAGGGTCCTTTCTGGACGGAATTCCGAAGAGCATTATGGCCGGAATGCCCAGATCTGCTACTTCCCTCACCTCCTCGAGCAGCATGTCCGGAGAGTAGTGGCAGTTTCCGGGCATTGACGAGATCTCGCACTTTATCTTCTCGCCGTGCATTACGAAGAGCGGATATATCAGGTCGCTCACCGATAGTGTCGTCTCGCAGACAAGCTTCCGCAGAAGCGGGTTATCCCTGATGCGGCGAGGCCGCGTCGTCGGAAATGACATGGTGCACCTCCATATTCTCTGAGCTTTCGACATTCTGTCCCTGCCGGCAGTTGATTGAATTCCGTCTACCTGGACAGTTATCCTCCAACAGACTTACAGTCCGATTCCAATAGTGTTCGATATTTGCATGCCAGTTTTTTGTGTAAGAACAGGTGATGTGGAGATGGTAGGAGATAAGGGGATGGATTTATTCCAGGTTTTATATCTCCATATCCATCTTATCCCCATATCTCCTTACATACACTCTTTTCTCCAGAAATTCATCACACCTGCAGAAGCAGAACGCTATGTCTGATTCCCTCATCAGGAGATGCACCTTGAGCGGATGGAACTCCTGTGCTATAATGGTTATAAATTTCTGACAGGAGCGTGAAAGTCGTGCTTGTTGTCTTTGATTATGCGACGCCCAGGTTCAGGCAGAATTACTACCTTATTCTTCTCCTGCTTCTCGTTTTCATGGCGGCAATTACAGGCCTGGTATATCTGATTCTGAACGGAAAAGTGACAGGAACGATGCATCAGGGCTGCGTTGCCGGAATAGTGCTGCTCTCGATCGCCCTGATCTCGCAGTTTGGAACTTTCAAGCAGCTCCACAAGCGCCTGAAAGAGGAACAGATAGTCTGCAGCCCGGCAGGCATCGAGTTCAAGACAGATGACATGAAGATACAGAGCAACTGGAGGGATGTGACAGGGCTCCAGATAATAAGGAAGCCCCTGGCAGCGACTGTATATATACTCTATCTCAAAGGCGGGGGTACGATAGAGTTCAGCGAACATATCAAGGAAAAAGACGTTCTGATCAAAGGCATCGAAAACAATTCGAAGATGAAGTTCAAGGAAGGTCCCGGCGTGGAGGCCTCTGCCAAAGAAAGGGCTACATCAGGCGAAAGCACAATGGAAGTTGACGGCAAGAACGCTCTGGGTAAAATGAAGGTCAAGAAGCAGAAGGCCCACAACATAGAGTGGGAGGGCTGAGCTTCTCGAGTTCAGGATTTTCTGCGGGATCACTTCTCATTTCCCACCGCTGCTGCGACAGAGCGCTCAAGCTCCATTCTGCGCGCTTTGTGAGCTTCAGTCTCCTCCCTCAGGCGGGACATCTCTTTCATAATATTGAGCTCTTCGCCGGCATTTGCCACTGATTCATAGTGAGCGCGCACCTCTTCATAAAGTCTCAGCGCAGAATCGTATTCATCGCGCACCGCATAGAGCCACGCCAGCTTTTCCTTCGCTTTCATATGGCCGGGATTCTGGCGGACGACCTTGCTGTACGCAAGAATCGAATCCCTGTACTCTCCCTGCATGATGCAGACGTTTCCCAGCGCGAAAAGGGCCTCCTCGCTGTTCAGATCCAGCCTCAGCGCATTTCTGAACGAGGCCTCCGCCTCCTCGAACCGCTCCATCTCCTGATAGAGAATTCCAAGCATCATGAGGGTTCTGAAATCCTTTGAATCGAGCATGGCCACGCGCCTGAACGCATTCAGGGCCTTATCCTTCTCGCCCCTGCTCATATACTTCAGCGCCATCTCCCTGTAAAGCTCTACAGATTCGCTGATATTACCCTGCTTGAGCAGGAGGTTCGCGCGAAAGAGCGTAATATCGTCGTCTTCAGGCCTTATCCTCGAGAGAGTGCCGAGGAGGCTCATGGCAGGATTATCGTGGCCGCCTTCTGAATAAAGCTCGGCAAGCTTGAGCGATTCCCTGACAAACTCCTTCATATCCCCTTTCTTCTTCAGCATCAGAATGAGCTTCTTTCTCTGCATATCATCGTCGGCCTTGAAGCTGAGAGCCCGCCTCGACTCGGTGATTGCTTCATCTGTCCTCCCTGTCGAGTCCAGGATCGTGACCAGCTCGTAAAACTGCCTGATCACGTCTTTGTAGAGCCCCCTGATGGAGAGCACATCGATGAGGCACCGGCTGGCTTCAACATTGTCAGGTTCTTCCCTGAGAGTCCGTTCGAGCAGATATCTGGCGCTGTCGAACTCATATCTCTTCATCAGTTCCATACACTGCCGCACACATGAATCGTTTGACATATCGCCCAGAGCTTCTTCCATGCTGTCAATTTCTTCCAGAGTAACATTTTGTATCATCACTGCTGTTTTTCCTCCTGTCTGTGTCTGTTGGCTGATTCAATTCTACTTTGTATAGCGCGTATTCTCTGTCATACATTTTTTCAGCGCTTTGGCGCGTCAGCTTGAAATGCTCGTTGAAATAGTTGAAGTTCTGCTCGGTTTCCTTTGCGAAGCACCAGTAATCCCTGTAGAAATAGACGTGATCGGTCAGGGAAAAGACCTCTCCCACCTTTTCAGCGGAGCTTCCAAAATAGCTCTGCAGAGCTCCCCGCTTCGAATTGACAGTGATGACATACGGGGAGTGTGAGAAGATGATAGAATCCTGCGGCAGCAGCGCCGCCTCCCTGGTTATGAACTGATGGTCGAACCGGGCCTGCCAGGCCTCCTCGTGGACTGTCCTGATGAACGGCAGGAAAGGCAGGAAGAGAACGGCGACAGCTGCCAGAACTGCCTGAAAAGGCGATCTGAAAACTGCAGAGAGCATCTGCTGCACTTTTTCAGCCCCGAGTCCGCAGAGCGCGCTGACCGGGCACAGCGCCGGGATGACAAATCTCACATCCACGCCGTACCGGTAGCTTCCTGCATAGAAGAAAAGATACGGCAGGAAGAAAAGAGCCCACCAGCAGAGCAGGAAGATCCTGTTCCGGACGAGGGTCTTCCCTGCAAAAATACCCAGGACGGCCAGCAGCAGAAAGAAGAAAGGGAAATCCCTGTTTCCGGCAAAGAATCCGAAGTTGGGCCCGGCGTTGCGGGACAGATAGCCTATTGAGAACTTGCCTCCCTCATCTGCTCCCCACGAGTTGTCTATGAAATGAAGCATATGAATCACATGGCAGAAAAGAAGCAGGCAGAGTATCATCATTATGATCGTAGTGACGGGATACTGCACTGCCTGGCCGAGCGTCCTCCTGCCGTGCACGAGGAAGAACGGCACGAGTGTCAGCACGAGAACCGCCTCGGGCCTGATCTGCACTGCCAGCGCGAGGCCTGCCGCGGCGGCGGCAAGGATATAATAGTCGCCTTTCTCATCGAAAAGACACAGAAGATACAGCACGAGGCAAACTGTAAATGCAAGCGGAGTCTCGGTAGATGCGGATGTGGCCCACGCCGCTGCCACGGGCTGCATCGCCTGGAAGAGGGATGCCCACAGCGCCGCCCGATCCCCGCAGAGCTTCTGCACTAGAAGGAAGAGCAGCAGAGGCGTGAGCGATGACAGTGCAATCGAGAGCACTGTCGCCGCCTTCTCGCTTACTCCAAAAACCATGAATACCAGGCTGATCATGGCGGGGTATCCATTTGGCTGCTTGTTCAGAAAGCCGTCTCTGAGCTTGTAGTCATCCCACCTGTAGATGGCGAAGTTTGTTGCGGCCGCCTTCCCCTCGCTCGCCATGTTCTGCGCGATTGAAAGGTAGATATCCTCGTCGAAATAAAGGCGGTGAGTCCATGGAGCCACAAACGCCCTCACAATGAGAGCGAACAGCAGCACCGCCAGCAGCTTCCTTTTCAGCCCTCTGTCCGCCTCTCTCAGGTGTGCTGCAATATGCGGGAAGGCCTTGACGACGCCTGCAACGACGAGAGCCAGGCAGAGCCACAGAACAAGGGGCTCGCAGTCAATCAGGAACTTCTCCCTCTCCGGCTGCTGGAGCGAGTGGAACACCTTGACGGCTCCGCCGGCGGCAAAAAAGGGGACGGCGATCAGCAGAATCACATTGCGGTGGCTTTTACTCTGCAACAGAGCCGGTAATTTCATTGTTACTGCACTTTCAGCTTTTCATCGTATCGAATGTCGGTGCCGGAAGAAAGATCGACCTCAGCCCAGCTTACTATGTTCCAGCCCCGGGAGATTGTCGGAAAATAAGGCGGCTGGCTTCTGAGGAACCTGTCGTCGTATATCTGGTTGCTGCTGCCGAAATATGACTTCCACGACGAATTCCGGAGAAACATGATCTGCGTTCCGAAAAAGGCGATGTTGTTATACTCCTTGTAGCCGAGGTTATTGATGTAGAAAGGGACATAGCGGGACTGCGAGATCTTGGCTGGGTTTGTTATGCTCTCGATCTTCGGCTGGAAGGTGAACTTGGAGCGGGAGATCTCCTGGACATCCTTCGGGACAGGGTGTCCCAGGTTCATCATCACGCCGCATACGGAATAGTTGCTGACCTTGGCCTTGTATGCTGCATTGTTCCTGTCGATATAAGGCCTGATCTCGATCTTTCGCGGCGTGATGATTCCAATCATATCTGAGGCATCTCTCAGAGGCTTTACCACGCCCTTTCTCAACTCGGTCTGATCGAGGTAGCTGTATGTCAGGTCTGCCTGATAGTCCTTGGTCGTCGAATCGTTCCCTATGGTCACTTTCCCCTCTGCAACCACTGAAATCTTGCCCCTCACATTGCCGAAAACCCTGGCGTTCCCTTTCACGTATATCACGGCGTTTTTCATATCCTGTATGCAGTATGTCTTGGTGCTGACATAGGAGGCATCATCACTGCCGTTGAATTTTATGTTCCACTGCGTGCCCTGCCTGGTTCCGTAATCCCTTCTTATGTTAGTGACCTCGACGTAGCCCTTCAGGTTTGCGCCATCCTGCTTCTCATAGAATCTGAGCTTGTACTCCTGATTCTGATAAGCGTCGGTCGGATCGGCAGTAGGCACATACGATCCGTTTTCAAGCATGGAGTAACAGTTGGTGGTATTCAGCGTGCCGTCGCTTTTAAGGCAGTATTTCGTTGTCGTCGGGTCCTCCCTGGAGGTGATGAACTTGTTGAGGTAGGGATTGTTGGCATTGTTATTATTATGGTTGTAATATGCAGAGTCTCCAGGGTATGTGTTGTCGGACATCACGAATTTGTTCCCGTCCAGGTACAGGCCTCCATCCATCGCGAAGCCTTTGAGTCCTTTCCATTTCGCTTCACTTGAAGAGTAGACTCCCATAACGCTCTCCACTTCAGCCACTTCATCAGCCTTCCAGGTGCCTGTCGTATCCTTTCCTGCAGAAGTGGGGAGGCCCATCTCAGTTTCCTTCACGCCATACAGCCCTGAAGTGTCTGACACAGAAAGCCCGTTGCCTCCCTCCCCCACCTTCACCTTCGCGTATTTCGAGCTGTCGAGCTTGGGAGAGAAGTATGAGCCCAGAGAAAATCCGTAAAACTCCTGATCTTTAGAGGACGGGATGATATTGACGTTCCCTGCCGCAAATACCCTGTTGAAGCTCGAGCGAGTGCCTCCCGGCAGAATATAATCGCCCGGCTTGTATTGCGCGGCATCAGGGATTGCATCCCTGAATGGAACGTTGTTATAGAAAGGATCCCTGTATTCAAATCCTGTCGCCTGCTTTATGTTTGTCGTCTGGTCAGGATCACCGAGAAACATGGTGAACTCTGAGTAGGTGTAGGGCTTCAGGCTGGCGTGGACAATGAACATCATGTTTCTATCGAGCTTCGAAGGCGAAGCGCCGATGAGCCCCATCGAATAGCACTCTACCGGGTCAACGCCCACCATCTCGTACGCAAAGTAACCTATGACAGTATCGTCCTTGTCGCGGACGGCTATCCCGAAAGCCTGCTTTCCTCCGATCCCGTTCGGGATCCCTGCGGGAAACCGAACTTCCTTGCCGTCGCTGAAATAAAGGGCCTGATATCCTGACAGCTGGCCTGATGAAGACTTCCCCACCCCTGACTGCATTGAGGCTCTTCCATACTCAACTCCACCCTCCGCAAGGGACAGGCCGGAGCATCTGTTTCTGGTTCTGAGTCCGAATCGGGAAGATACGAGAAGCGAGAATATCAGAATGATGATCAAAACCGAGACGAGAAGTGTAAAAACGAGAAGCATGCCCTTTTTCATCGATTCTCTGCGTCTGTTCATAATTACATTCCTCTTGCCTGCGTAATCCGTCTAGCCAGTCGCTCTCCGTAAGCCGGCCTCGGGGCCTCATTTCAGAGCCCATGCACCGGCTCTAATTATAATAATGTATCGGCACAAACATGCTGTGCTCGATTATCGGCCTCCTGTCAAAGGCGTTATTGCCTGCTCTCGCCGTGTCAGTCGCATAATCGTAGTCCCTGGTGTACATGTTGTCCGTTACCTGGATTCGTATCACGGCTCCGTCCGGAGTTGCCCATACTTCGAAGTTGTCTATGCGGAGCTTGCTGTCAGAAGCAAACTTCTTTATTATCGTCTTGTTATCGGCTGTAAGAGGCTCCGCCCTGGGACTTGCCACATTGTTGAGCGCGATGTCGTTCTTCGAATAGTAGTAGAATATTGCGCACTGGCTCCTGTCATAGTGATAGAAGAAGTTTATCTGCTTGGTGGGCTCGGCCTTGTTCGTGAAGGCAATATATGGATATGGCTTTATGGAAGATACCGGATATTTCGAAGAGAGCCTCACCTTTATCGGATAGACATTCCTGTCTATCGGGAAGGCCACCCTGCCGTTATTGGGAAGCTCTATCCTCACAGAGTTCCTTATCTCTCTCGCAATCGTCTCGAGGATTACGCCTGCATACTGCTGCGCGCCCTGCTCAAAATCGATGCGCTTGAAGTGCCCTACCGAGTTCGTATAAAGGTCTCCTATGAGAAGGAGCATGATCGTCGAAAGAAACGAAGCGACGAGCACCTCCGCGAGTGTCAGGCCTTTCCTTCTGCTGCTTTGAGCGGGCTGCTTATTTTGCCTCATATGCTACCAGTCTCCTGAGATGCTTGTCGTCGTGACCACTGAAGTCGTGGAAACTGATGTGGTCTTCACCGTTGTGGTGTTAGTCGTAGTCGGCTTCACCGTGGTGGTGTTGGACGTGGTCGGCTTCACCGTGGTGGTGTTGGACGTAGTCGGCTTCACAGTCGATGTGGATGCCGGGGAAGTGGTCGTGGGCACCTGTGTCGTCGTCGGAGCTACAGTGCTTGTATTTACCGAGGTCGTCAGCATCGACGTTGTGGCCACAGTCGTGGTGACAGTGAAGCCGGCAGGCGGTATTGCAGAGGAAGGGTCCCGGGCAAATGAGACTGCAGGCCTCCCCACATAGCTCGCATTCGTGAAAGCCTTAATCGTGCTGGCGCCGCTCCGGGATTCGCGCCATTCGAGATGCACGACCACCCTCTTCGCTATATCATCAGGCGGAGTGCCGCCTGTCTTCTCGGGGTAAACAACGACATAGCTCCTATCGGTAATGAAGGGAGTGTCCTTGAACAGCGCGCTGTTTACCGCCATGTCAGGAGCGCTGAGAGGACTGTATATCAGATGAAGAACATCGTAATAGTATGAGTTGCCTTCTCCGTAAACGGCATGAGCCACGAGCTTTATCCTGTCTATGATGCCCTGCGAGACCTGAGTGGCTTTTATGGTCATTCCCTCCTGCGTGGTCGACCATCGTGATGTGACAAAGAAAGGCAGGCAGAAAATGAAGAGCGACCCCAGTATGAAGATTGATATCATAACCTCAAGAAATGTAAGCCCCCTGCGGGAGACTCTCTCCATGCCTTCACCAAGCTCTTTCATGATTATTGCCAGATCTTCTGCATCATCCCATCAGTTATGAGTAATAAATACCCACTTACATATCCTGTATTATTCAATTATACCAGATCGGCCGATTTCAATCAAGATCCCATCAAAGTCGATATTTTATGCTCTGATGACAGGCTGATAAATTGAGTCATGCTGTTCCATTTTTCACCAGAAAATATTAAAATCTCCTCACTATTTCGTATATCGGTATGAACAGGCTTATCACGACAAATCCTATCACAAGGCCCATTACCCCAATCATCAATGGCTCCACAAGAGTTGCAAAGGCTTCTATCGAATACCTTATCTCCGTATCGTAATAGTCTCCCGCCTTTCTCAACTGCTCCGAGATCATTCCCGACTCCTCTCCTACCATCACGAGGTCTTTGAGCATCCTGGGCAGAACCTCGACAGGCGCGAATGCCTCGGTCAGGCTTCTTCCTTCGAGGATGCGGTAACTGCAGCGCTCTATCTGCTCCCTCATATAGACATTGGTGATGACATATGCAGAGGTCTTGAGCGAATCCATCATCGATATGCCTCCTCCGACAAGGCTTGCGAGAGTCCAGCAGAATCTCGTTACAAAGACCTTTCTCATCAGATCACCTACCAGCGCCATGTGGACGAGGAAAAAATCAACAACCTTCCTGCCCTCATCTGTACGGTAATAAGCATTGAAAACGTTGACAGCAAGCAGCATGAGCAGCGCTGCCGCTATCAGGACGAGCGGGCTTCTAACGGCTTTTACAAATGTTATGATCACGACGGTGGAGAAGGGAAGAGACACATTCAGCTCATCAAAGAGGTTCACAAAGGTGGGCATCACGAAGATTGTCAGACCCATCAGCAGAAGCAGACAGGCCGACAGTATGACAATCGGATAGGTCATTGCGGCTTTAAGCCTGGCCTTCAGCTTCATATCCCTCTCGAGGAAGTTTGCGATTCTGTGGAGCGAATCACCCATCTTTCCGGAGACCTCGCCTGCCCGCACGAGATTGACATAGAGGTCATCGAAGATTCTCGGGAACCGCTTCATGCTCGCAGAGAGAGGAATTCCGTGGAGCAGAATGTCTTTCTGCATTACATCTATCGCATAGGCGAGATTCTTGTCACCGGACTGCTTCGAGAGCACGGTGAAGGTCCTTTTCAGGCCGAGCCCGACATCCATCATGATCGCCATCTGGCGCGTGAATATGGCCAGGTCCAGCAGATTGCACTTTCTGGACTCATGCGGCGAGATCCGGTTGATCACCCTTCCTGCGATAGACCTGACAGCATCTATGTTGGAAGTCAGCACAGTGACAGCCAGTCTTCCGGCCCTGTCGAAAAAATCCTTAATCTCCCTTACTGTCTGCCTGTACTTCCCGTAAATGAGCCTGTTGAGCTCGGTCAGATATACCCAGATAATCAGATGCAGATTTGGAAGGTTGACAGCGAGGTATGAAAGAGCCTTTGTCAGCGTTATGAAAGCCTTCACGAAAGGCGAGATGACCGATGAAAGCATTATGCGGAGGTTTCTCTGAAGGCTCCATCTGATGCTCAGCCTTTCAGCCTCTCTGCTGCGCTTCGGATATTTCCTGCTGTAAATTCGGCGCCTTTTTCGCGCCGCAATCTCCAGCATGAGGCGGCAGGCGAAATCGCGGGAGATGAGCTCCATGAATTCTTCAGCTCTGAGCTCATAGAGCACACAGACTCCGTCTGAATAATATGAAAGCTCAGGCGGCTCAGCCTCGAGAAGCTCGTTCTGTCCAAAGTAGTCGCCTGGACGGAGCCTCTCTATGACCTTCTCGCTCATCTTCCCTTCTCTTCCTATGACTGCAACAGAGCCCTCGGCTATGATGTAAAATGCCTTTTCATCATTTCCGGCCGTTATCTTCGCGCCAGGCCGGTATTCTATGGCGTTCAGTCTGGATAGCGTCTTTTCAAGATGTCTCTTGTCCATGAACTCGAAAAGATCTGTAGTTCTCACCACATTGAGAGCCGCCTGCAGATCCTCCGGAAGTATCTTTCTCTCAGGCTGCTCTTTTTTCAGATTAACAGCCAGGCGGTCTTTTTTCTGGATCGGAGCGGCCATCCTCTCGTCGAGCTTTCTCTGCAGCTGATTCCTGACGAGCTGATTGGATATCAGATATCGCTGGAACTCATCTCTCGTGAGACACAGAAGCACGCTGTTCTCGAGCGCCACAAAGTTGGCCTGTCTGGGAACGTTCCTGAGCAGTGAGTGTTCGCCGAAGTATTCGCCCGGGCCGTACTCTCTGATAATCAACTCCTCTCCCTCTGCCGTTCCGGCTGTATGCGCCATCTTCCCAGCAGCGACAATGAAAAAGAAGGAGCCGCTCCTGCCGTATCGGACCACCGTGCTGTTCCGGTGGGCAGGCAGAAGCCTCAGGTGCCTTCTGAGCTGGATACGCTCATCGTCGCTCATCCTGTGCGAGAAGTCAATCTTAGCAAACGTGGCGTCGAAGAGAGGGATGTACTTTTCCGAGAGGGGCAGGGCCTTCCTGTCGATCCAGAGCTCCCCGCCGTCGTCGCTTCTCTTCCTGTATCCATCGGCAATGCGCTGCTCAGCCAGCGCCCTGAGGGCTCCCTCGACCTCCGGCCGGTTGAGGAGATGGAGCATGCAGTCCTTTCGCTGCAGATAGAAGAGCATGCTGTCCCGGACAGCCCGGAAATCGGCATTCCTGGGCCTGTCCATCAATACTGACTCTTCGCCGATGACGTCGCCGATCCCCAGTTCCGCCTCCTGATATTCATTCCCCTGCTCATCGGTTTTCATCACGGAGATAGCACCGTCAGCTATTACAATGAGTGCGTTGCCTCTCTTTCCCTTTCCGAGTATCCTCGTGCCTCCCTTCACGGCGAGCTTTCTGAACAGAGAGCCGAAGCGGCTGAAATCGTATTCGGTGAAAGATCCGGCCCAGTCGTTCTTCTTAAGCGCCTCGAGCAGCAGGGAGACTTCGCCTGCGTCGAGCTTAGAAGATGGCCTGTCTTTTTCACCGTCTCTGCTCTCTTCATTTTCCGGATCGTCTGATTGCTGCCCGGATTGCAATGAAGGCTCATCGGCTGCTGCCAGACCTTCCTGAGTATCACCGGCTGGCTCGTCTGAAGCAACCAGGTCTGCCTGGGCATCAACTGCAGGCTCATCAGCCGCAACTGAGCTCTCCTGAGCATCAACTGCAGGCTCATCAGCCGCAACGGAGCTCTCCTGAGCATCAACTGCAGGCTCGTCGGCAGCAACGGAGCTTTCCCGGGCATCAACTGCAGGTTCATCAGCCGCAACGGAGCTCTCCTGAGCATCAACTGCAGGCTCGTCAGCCGCAACCAGGCTTTCCTGAGAATCAGCTGCAGGCTCCTCCGGCAATGGCAGGCCAGTCTGAGACTCGCGTATGGCTTCTGATGCTTCACCAGATTGAGAGTGCTCCTTATATTCAGCTTCAGCTGGGGCTCCTGGCGCCATATTGTCAGCCTCTTCTGTGCCGGCAGGCAGTTCCTGATGAGATGCCGCTTCCTGCAGAAAGCTTTTCAATGCTGGATTGGCATCACACATGGCAATGAACGATGGTTTCCTCATGAAGAAGAGGAGGGAGTCCTCCTCCGCTATATACGTCACGGTCCTGATCCGGCCGGACAGAATTGAGTCGTGGCCGAAATATCCGAAGCCGTCGATCTCTCCTGCCTTTTCCTCGCCGCCTTTAACCGGCCTCCACAGCGATACCCTGCCTTCTGCAATTACCACGAAGGACTTGCTGGTCTTTCCCCTGCCGAGTATCTTAGAGCCTTTCCTGACCTTGAGAGCGCTAAACTTCGATGCAAATCTCTCCATCTCTGTTCCGGGCTCTAAGTACATCGAAAAATCAGCTTCCTGTAATGTTTTCAGAAAAGCCGCCTTCAGTGAAACGTCCATTGCCGGCTCTGGTGCCTTTGTTTTCATAACCGTCTGAATATTCCGGATTGATCAGCCTTCTTTCAGCTCATTCTACAAGTCCCTTCATTCTCAGTATGTCCCTGATGGATACCTGATCTACAGCGTGAGACACAGCATCGTCATATGATATCAAACCCTTTTCAAAAAGGCCGGTAAGAGCCTTTTCCATGGACACCATCCCATCTTCAGCATGTGTCTCTATTATCTGTCTGATCTGATGGATGCGCCCCTCCCGGATGAGATTCCTGACCGCTGAGGTAGCTATCATTATCTCAACGGCAAGAGCCACTCCCTGCTCCTTTGCCTTCGGAACCAGGCATTGTGCAAAGACCGCCTCGAGGCAGGCCGAAAGCTGCAGCCTGATCTGCTGCTGCTGCTCAGGCGGGAACGGATCGATAATTCTGTTGATCGATTCCACCGCTCCAAATGTATGAAGAGTCGAGAAGACGAGATGCCCTGTTTCGGCTGCAGAGAGTGCGATCGATATCGTCTCGAGATCGCGCATCTCTCCAACAATTATGACATCAGGATCCTGCCTGAGAGCGTTTCTCAGCCCGGCCTTGAAATCTCTGACGTGCGTTCCCACTTCCCTCTGCCTGATGAAGGCCCTGTTGTTCTCGAAGAAGTACTCGATAGGGTCTTCTATCGTGATGGCGTGCACGCGGCGCATCTCATTGATATACTGAAGGGCGCCTGCGAGAGTGGATGTCTTTCCGTTTCCGGTCCTTCCTGTGACCAGTACGAGTCCCTGCTTCTTCCAGCAGAGCTTCTTCAGCAGATCAGGCACGCCGAGCTGCTCCAGATTCAAAGGGTTGGAGGGGATATGCCTGTAGACGGCCCCGAGATAGTTTCTCTCGAAGAGGGCGTTTACGCGGAAACGCCCGAGCCCTCTCACATCATAGGAAAAATCCACATCCATCTCTTCTATGAAGTGCGAGTTCTGCTGGCCTGTCATACAGCTGAATATCATGGATCGCACCTCGTTCTCATCGAGAACAGGGAAATCTGCGAGGGGGATCATCTCGTGATCGATGCGAAGGTATGGAGGATTGCCTGCATTTATGTGAAGGTCGGTGGCTTTTCTCCTGACAGTGACTCCGAGCAACGCGTCCAGTTTGCTTTTGGGCTCATGCAGGCCCAGTATGCTGGCGATGCTGGATGTATCTCTTCTCGCATTCTGCTCGACTTCCGGCTCCTCATCATCGAGAATCTGCTCTGCAGTTCTATCAATCTCTGTCATCTGCATCCTCCGCACTCAATCTGTAATCAGTGGTATATCTGATCTCGGCTGAGAGAACCGGGGATTCATCTGAATTCCCGGTTCTGCCGCAGAGTGTTCAAAATTTACCTATACGCATTACTATATCGGAAAAATTTCCCCAATTGTAAGATGCACCTGCAGGGTAAAAAGCTGCAGCGCCGGTTCTCAAAGCTGCTTCTGGCGTGCAGACTTCCTCTCATTCGCTGGCGCCGCGCTTTTTCAGAAGCCCGGCTATCTTGTTGTTCTTCTTTTCCTTCGCTATTGTCAGGGCAGTTTTTCCACCCTTTGTCTTCGCATTGACATCAGCGCCCTTTTCAATCAGGAAAGCTGCAACGCCGGACTTGCCTCTGGCCACTGCCATTATCAGAGGAGTCTGGCCGTCATTTGCCGCGACATTTATCTCGGCGCCTTCCGAAACGAGCAACTTCGCTATCTCGAGGAATCCGCCGTAAGCCGCTCCGTGCAGGGGCGTGCATCCATTCACGCTCCTGGTGTTAACATGACAGTTTTTGGATATCAGCAGCACCACCACATCCTTGTGCCCGTTCCATGCAGCCTTTGAGAGAGGCGTGTGCCCGTTGTTCGAAAGAGCGTTTATCTTCGCTCCTCTCGCAAGCAGCAATTGCACCATCTCCCTGTTTCCCTTCGCGGCGGCCATGTGGAGCGGCGTCCAGCCGTAGACATCCTGCGCGTTTATAGACTCGGGGTTCTTCTCGAGAATCGCCTTTACCGCGTCTTTGTCCCCTCTCTCTACGGCATCGTGAATCTCCGCAGCGCATACAGGCAGGACACATAAGACAAGCAGGGCTGCTATGATTGTGCACAGTGACAGATAACGCATAGATCACTCTCCTGTTCCAGATTCGATTCGGGAATTTTTCGGCTCTTTGACGCAGATCCCTGTCACAATGCAACGACTGTCGTAAATTCCTGACAGTTTCGGAGAGCCTCAATCCCGGTTTCATATACCCTGTTTCAACTTTGTTATTGCATACCTTATGACATCATGAGCGAAAAGATACAGGTTACATGTCTCATTAAGTCTTTATTCTGATTACGACGCTTATCATGGAAGACCTGCTGAAAATATTTTTTACAGTTCTCATACTATTTAATTTTTTTTTCTTCTTTTTTATCTTTTTATATATTTTCTTTGATTATTGTGTTATTTTTTTATTATTATCAAGTTTTTTTAGATTTCAGTGTGTCTATATTGTCTTGATCTTACCATAATAGAATGAAATATTCGGCATACGATGGCAGGAAGATAGTGTGCTCTGTTAGAAATCCGTCGTTTTCCGGGAAAGCAGAGAAGGCCATCGTATGCAGACTGAAAATCTATGCCGTTCTTATCCCGGATGCGGGAGCAATGAAAGAAAGTCCTTATGTGATGGGGATCTGGGATGGTCACGACGCAGGAGCCGCTCTTCTGAGCGGCGGCTCCATAGTTTTTGCCGTCAACGAGGAGCGCATCACGAGGAGAAAGCTGGAAGTGGGCTTTCCTGAGCGGTCCATAAGAGCCTGTCTCTCATATGCAGGCATAGCTGCCGAAGATATTTCTCTCGTGTGCTGCTCTACGAGCGATCCCTCCAAGACTCTCACGAGGCTCTTCCCCGCCCTCAGGGAGCGCCATTATCTGCTGAGAAGGCGCAGAAGAAGGCCGCCGCTCCTCCGGACTCAGAAGCTCTTCAAGTTCTGGCTCACGACACTGGCCCCCAACGCTATTTCAAAGTCCGTCAGCAGAGCCAGCCTGACAGCCGGACTGACAAGAGCCGGCTTCAGGGACTTCGAGCTGATGCTCGTCGATCATCACCGCGCCCACGCCGCAGCGGCTGCTCTGACCGCCCCCTTCGACGATTCGCTCGTAATAACTCTTGACGGCCTCGGCGACGGACTCTCCGGCACATTCAACACCTGGCGGGACGGGAGCCTCGAATGTATCGCATCGCTGCCTTCGTGGGATTCCCTGGGAGTCTTCTTCGAGCAGGTCACCTACCTGCTCAATATGCGCGAGCTGGAGGATGAAGGCAAGGTCATGGCTCTCGCTGACTACTCCCTCGACGTTCCGACAGAGGAGAACAGCATGCTCGATTTCTTCAAAGTCGACCGCCTGGCTGTCCGGTCCAGATATTCGCCTGGCGGGATGTTCTCCCGCCTCGAGGAGATAATCTGGAAGACACCCTGGGAGATGGCGGCCAGGATGGCTCAGGATACGCTCGAATATCACGCGCTTCAGCTCTTCTCGAACGCGATTGAGGAGACAGGAAAGAGGAACCTGGCGTGGGCAGGCGGCGTGGCTTCGAATATCAAGATGAACATGAATATCCGCCATCTCCAGTCAGTGGATAGATGGTATGTCTTTCCCCATATGGGCGACGGCGGTCTCGCTCTGGGAGCGGCGCTCTGGGGAGCCTGCCAGAGGAGAGGGCTGAAAAAGTGCGCGATGAGGGACGTCTATCTGGGCTCGTCGTATACCGATGAACAGATTGAGAAAGCGCTCAGAGAAGAGGGTCTGCAGTACTCAAGGCCGGAGAGGATAGAGGAAAAAGTGGCTGATCTTCTCGCAGAAGGCAGAATCGTGCTGTGGTTTCAGGGGAGGAGCGAGTACGGCCCAAGAGCCCTGGGGAACCGCTCAATCCTGGCCCCGGCAGATATGCCTGAATCGAGGGAGATCCTGAATCTGTCACTCAAAAAGAGGAACTGGTTCCAGCCGTTCTGCCCTTCTCTGCTGAGGGAGGACGCGCCGCAGTTGATTGACGATCTCGACGACAACAGCTCGCAGTTCATGACAATGGCCTACAGAGCCCGCCAGGACGCCATGAACAGACTCTGCGCAGTGCTCGGCAAAGATCGGACATTGCGCCCCCAGATCGTGGAAGATGAAAATCCACTCTACAGAAGGCTTCTTGAAGAAGTGAAGAAAAGGAAGGGGATTGGCGCTGTTCTGAACACCAGCTTCAACCGCCACGGCGAGCCCCTCGTCGACTCCCCTGCTGACGCCATAAAAACCTTCCTCGAAACCGGCTGCACCCACCTTGCCATCGGCCCCTTCCTCACCCAAAAATAGGGACAGTTAACCACTATTAACAATTTTGTAACAATTCACTGAAGTAATTTTACTTCGTTGCAAACTGGCTTTAATATACACCTGCTATTCTGTTATTGAGAATTATTCAGAATGAATACATTGACAGATGTAACTGCATGCGGAGGAGATCATTCCAATTGGGAACTAGTGAAAACAGCAATCATTCCGAATGAAAAAATCATAAGGAGGCAGACATGGCAAGACTGGCGCGACTTGTGGTTCCTGGACTCCCTCATCATATTACTCAGAGGGGCAACAACAGAAGAGAGATATTCTTATCAAATGATGATCGGTTCACATACCTGTCCCTGATACGCAGATACTCAGAGAAGTATGGAGTTGACATAATTGGATACTGTCTTATGACCAACCATATACATTTCATTGCTGTGCCAACGAATGGTAATTCACTTGCCAAAGCATTCCAAACGAGTCACATGCAATATGCTAAGATATTTAATGAGAAACAGGATACTGCAGGCCATCTTTGGCATTGTCGCTACTTTTCGTGTGTCCTTGGCGAACAGCATCTGCTTCAGGCAGCTCGTTACATTGAGAGTAATCCTGTGAGAGCAGGAATGGTTGACAGGCCCTGGGATTGGAAGTGGTCGTCAGCGGCATTTCATGCAGGAATTGGAAGTCCTGACATACCTGTTGGCGACCTGTTCAAATATATTTCAGATGCCCCTGAATCATGGCAGGAATTCGTCTGCGAGCCGGAAAATCCTGATTTCCATAGCCTAATCAAGGATCACACTAGAACTGGTCGCCCCGTCCTGTCAGATTGCGATATCAGAGACCTGGAGATTACCACAGGCCGAATGATTCGAGAGAAGCCAATGGGCAGACCAAGGAAAAACAATTTTCTGCTCTGATGCAATGAAAAGCAGTTAACTGTCCCTACTTTTCGCTGTGGCTATGCCGCTGGGGAAAAAGTAGTTAACTGTCCCTACTTTTCACACTGGTCATGCTGCTGGGGAAAAAGTAGTTAACTGTCCCTACTTTTTGGAAAGGATGTATCAATATGACAGAAGAGAAAAAGGTTTCTGGTGCTGAGGAGTTGCGCGGAGCGCTGAGGGAGATGTCGTTTGAGCATCCCGCGCAGGGGAAGTATCCTTTCGAGAGGCTGTTCAGCGCGCACAGCGGCTTTGTGTGCCTTATACCGAAGCTCGATACTTCTCTTCTCGAAAGGCTGAAGGAGGATAAGAAAGAACTCGATCAACTGGGCCTTCAGCTCATCACAGTTGCCGGAAATGCAGTTGAAAGCGCCGATGTGCTGGTTATCGCCAATCCCGGGCTGCTGGAGCAGCATACAGTGACACAGAACAGGTTCCTGTTCGTTGAGGAGAAATGGGGCAGAGCCTTTTTCGTGGATTCACCTGACGAGTTCCTGAGCACGGCCGCAGACTTCATAATACTCGAAGACGGCGACTCGAAGCATCTGAGCGACAGGATGAAGGCAGTCCTGGAGAAGAAAGGCATTTCTTTCGAGGAGAGCCGCAACTGCAGCAACTGCGGATCGTGCCCGAAGGATCACAGAGGGCTTTGACAGAAGGCTCGTCGTATTTGTCCTGAAAGTGAGGTAGAACCATGAAGAATACAGCCGTGATTCTCGCAATCGTCCTCCTTCTTTTCTGCGCTCCATGCGCCTTCGCTGCAGCGCCCATCGATGCGCTCTGCGCCGCCGTGGAAAACGATGACTTCGATGCCGTGGACACAACTCTCGTCTCATATCCGGATATGATAAACGGGATCTGCTCCGGAGGCATGGCCCCACTTCACTGCGCTGTCTCTAAAAAAATGGCCGAGTACCTGATATCAAAAGGCGCTGATGTGAATCTCCGGGCCTTTACCAAAAACACGCCTCTGCACTGCGCCGCTGCCAACGGGTATGTGGAAGTGGCAAAGGTTCTCCTCAAAAACGGAGCATCACCGTCAGCCATTGGCATGACCGGGCAATCTCCTCTGCATCTGGCTGCTAAAAAAGGCTCTGTTGAGATGATAAAGCTCCTGGTGTCAAACGGCGCAGCTATCAACCAGAAGGATGATCACGGCCACACGCCCCTAGATGTGGCAAAGCAGAATGACAGGGATGAAGCGGCATCGGCGCTGCAGAGCCTGGGAGGCAGGTAATCTAGAGCATACCAGGCAGGCAGATTTTGCCTCCTTCGGAATTTCGAGATAGAGCCTGATATCCGGAAAATTATTACTATTCAGTAACAAATGTTCCCTTGAGGCCCTGTTCATGGTATAATGTCAGCAGAGCTCTGAACCATCTCCTTGAGCCCGGCAGGCACGGCAGCTCCGGACAGGAAGGCTCAGAGCGGCAGCGTGAAGAGGATAATTTAATCTCTGGAGTGGGCTGTGCAGAGAATCTCCGATTCAACTCCGTTCCTGCAGTATCAGCCGTCTGTGGCAGGCAGAAAGGCTCTCCCTTTGCCATCAGAGAGCTTCTCTCTCCCGACAGCCGGAGAGACCCTCGATATCTCAGCTGACGCACTTAAAGCAAAATCCGAGCCTGAGAAAAAGAACGGCAGCGCGGCGATTCACAAACCGGGACCCCAGATCCTGAGCCAGGCTCCTCAGCCTGTGAAGTCTCAGCCGCCTGCAGCGTCCAATGCGATCCCGTCTGTTCTCGCAATGGACGATCCCTCAGCGGCTCCGGTAAGCAAATCCACCGGACAGATCACCGCCGCAGCGCTTTCTCACATGGCAGGCGTGGATCTGCGCGATCCAGCCAAAAGCGCCATGTCCGGACTTTATGCCGGCATACTGAACAACCTGACAAAAGATGGCCTCACAAGCGATTCAATACAGTTCAAAGCGCTGGGGACGATTATGATTGCGAACCTGAAGGAAGAGACTACGCAGGCTAACGCCCTTCATGTGGCCGAGGTGGCAGGGGCGGCAGGCGCAAACGCTGCCATATCTGGCATGGATCTGAAACAGAAAGCTGAAATGGTAGCCGCAGCTCTTCTTCACGATCCGCCGAACAAGAGCTCGGTAGGAGGTGAGTTCCTGCTTCACAACAGGCAGTCTGCGGCGAGGGCAGCCGAACTGCTGGGCAGCCCTGAGACTGCAGCGGGATTATCCTCGCCTGAAGAAAGAAAAGCCATGGACAGCATAAGGGAAAAGGCAGTCAGGATAGCTCTCACGCATCAGGAAGCGCCATCTTGCTTCATGGCCCTCGTGACTGCCCAGACTGCGCTCACAGAAGAGCTGGGAGGCAATAAGGGACAGTTCTTCGGCTTCTTCGGAACTCTCGGAGATGTCAAGACCACAGGGAGCCTCCCTCCTGCCGGCGAACTGAGAAGCTCTCTCGTCAAGATGGGCTTCGCTGAAGACAGAATTGCCGCCTTCTTTGATAAGAGCGGAAAAGACGGCCTCAGCTCGTACGACAATCTGGCATCGATAGTCAGCAAGATAGCCCATCCAGGAAGCGCGCCGCGCAAAGAGGTGTCCGTCCCCGGGCTCAGCGAGCCTGTGCACGCGCTGCAGTTCACTCCGGGCGAAGAGCGCCTCCTCGGCAACGTATTAACCTCCGCCCGAAAGGACATGCAGGGAAAAGACGCCGCCGCGCTGCAGAAACTGCCTGAAAAGTTCGAATGGTTCGTGTCTGACAGCAGGGACGCCAATTACAAGGAAGAGGCAGTGATGATCGCCTCCGACGGAGAGCCCAACTATACAGAGCCCGGCGGATTTCTGAAGATGATGCCCGTTCACAAGGGCTACGCCACGATGGATGACGGCTTCCAGAGCATATACGGCGACAAGGGCAGCTATGGAGTATGGAAGAATCAGCTTCCCAGCGACCCGTCGATGCCATGGGCTGCAAAGATAGTGGGCCGCGCTGTCGAAAAGCACGACAGAACCGCAGCGGCATACGAATCTATGAAGAAGAGGCTTCTCGACCCCGAGAACGGTCCTTTCTCTGCGGGATGGCGCCCTGACCGCCCGAAAGCCGGCTCGAAGGAAGAGCGCGTAATACTCGCCCGTTACAACGAGGCGGTTCAGAATAACCCGAACCTCCCCAGAATAACCACGCTGAGAGACGCCGGCGACGATGTGTGGAAATCAGTGCAGAGCACCTATCAGGACAGCCTGATAAGACAGATGTATGACGGCATGAAAGCGGAGGCCGGCATCTGATGGACTGCACGATAAGGGAAGCTGAGCATCTGGACGATGAGCGCGGCTTTGCATTCAGAGTAAAATCCTGGCAGTATACGGGCATCATAGTCGATGTCAAAATCCAGTCGCTCCACAAAGGCCTTTTCGAAACCCTTGCCGAACGATGCGCCCTGCTCGTGAAAGGAAAGCCCGCAAAGGAAGCATATCTAACAGGCTGCGAGGCATATCAGAAAGCGCACGGCCCATTCGAATCGGATATGGAGCGCGAAGCCTGCGGAATCATCTTCGCCACCTTCAGGAGGACGCTGGACGGGATAGCATAAAGCCTGTGATTATACAGAGCAGCATCTCGCACTGCTTCAGGCCCAGAAGCGCTTCTGCCTCACAAAATCCCTTAACATAGCCGATATTGCCGAGACTCCGCCTTCCCGGAGAATCTTCGCTGCAAGGCCCATAAGGAAGCGCGGCCTGAAGTAGAAGGCTCTGTACGCCTCTTCCCTGAGCCTGCCGACCTGCGCGGCCGACAGATGGTCGCCGTCCAATATGCAGAAGCTCTGCTCGAAAAACTTCCAGTCCCTGTATTCAAGTCTTATCCAGCCTTTCTCGCAGGCCTGATCATAGAGCGCTGTGCCCGGGAAAGGCACCGCCGCGTAAAACTGGGCATAGTCGACAGGAAGGGAGCACATCCTGCTTATCGTTTTTCTGTTTCCCTCTTCAGTCTCGCCTGGAAGGCCGAAGATGCAGTGGGCGATCACCTCGATGCCGCATTGATGAGCAGTGCGGATTGCATCCTCCGCCTGCTCCGGCGTTGTTCCCTTTTTTGCAGAGGCCAGCACATCTGCGTCGAAGCTCTCGATGCCGAAGCTGATCATTGCGCAGCCGGACTCTTTCATCGCTTTTGCGAGATCCAGGTCCAGGCTGTCTACACGGCTGTTGCAGTACCATCTGACCTGCAGTGAGCGCCTCCTTATCTCGCCGGAAATGGCCATGACCAGATCGCGCTGCGATGTGAAGGACTCAGTCCAGAAGAGAAAGTCCCGCACGTTGAATTCCCTGATCGCAAGCTCCATCTCATCGACAATCGATGATGCGCTGCGGGTCCTCACCTTCCTGCCGTAATAGATATGATCGGCGCAGAAAGTGCATCCATAAGGGCAGCCTCTGGCAGAGAATATCGACAGGAAAGGCCTAGAAGATATCGGCAGGCGGTAGCGCCGGAGGTCCTCAATGCACTGCCACGCAGGCGGCCCGATGCTGTCCAGGTCTTCCAGCCATTCCCGCCTGTCATTCAGCACCACTGAATCACCGGCCCTGAAAGCGAGCCCTCTCACTCCTTCAGGCGCTCTTCCTTCTCTCACTGCAATGGCAAGATCACGCACAGTCATCTCAGGCTCGCCGAGAACCGCGAAGTCCACCAGTGGCTCCCTGTCAATGATCTCTCCGGCATAGACCGTGGCATGGATTCCCAGGACTGCGCTGCCGGTCTCGGGGCTGCAGCTCTTTAAAGCCCTCAGGGCCTCGAGATCGCTCTCAATCGATGGCGTGCCTGTTGACAGAACTGCCAGCAAGGGGCGTAATTCGGAAACGATTTTTACAAGATCAGCAAGAGATCTGCCTTCTGCCGCGCAGTCCACTACCCTGACGGAGAATCCTTCACGGATCAGCAGAGATGCGCAGAGACAGAGCGTGAGAGGCGGCCAGGGCGTCGACCACATGCCGCTTTTCTGCATGCACCGGCCTTCGCGATTGAAGGGCGACGGCCCCGGAGGATTGATCAGGAGGATGTCCATGCTGAACAGAGCGGCTCTGATACTGCGCGTGCCCAGGCTGGCTTTTTGCAGACGCCTTTACTAATAAAGGCTAGAATATATTGACAAGAAGGTTCACAATGTGACGCCAGCCGTGATAGAGCCGCAGCTTCGCCTCACCCCACTTCCGGGCATATTCGTGACTAGGAACCTCTATAACCCTCAGCTTTTGCTTGAGAGCCTTAATCACCATCTCCTGCTCTATATCAAAGCCCCTGGCTGTGAGATGCAGCGAGAGCGCAGCAGATCTCGTGATCGCCCTGAATCCGTTGCCGGTATCGGTGAGATCGACCCCGAATCTGTAGTTGATCGCCATCGTCACTAAGCACCCGCCCAGAACTCTCAGAAAATGTCCGAACCGCATATAGAACTCATCGCTTCCGCCTGTTATCCTGGAGCCTACAACGAGATCAGCCTCTCCTTCGACTACAGGCTTTATGAGCCGCGGGATGTCTGAAGGCTCGTGGGATCCATCGGCATCAATGAAGACTATGATATCGCCATTCGCATGGGCGAGGCTTCCTGATATGGCTGCTCCCTTTCCCTTTCCGCTGTCCTTCACGGCTGCAATCCCGTGGGTCAGGGCCTTTTCATAAGTACCGTCTGTGGAGTTGCCATCGATCACGATCACTTCATCGGCAAAAGGCCTTACACCCTCTATGACTTCAGAGATTCCTTCGACCTCGTTTTTAGCCAGTATTACCACGCTGACGATAGGGAGACCACCTTCCTGCAGAGATGTAGTCAGGTATCGATGGGAGCGGGAGCACTAACGGGGCTTCTCGAGAAGAGTGAGAAATGCATCAAAATTACCGCTCCTGACGATCTCATCTTCCGACTGATCATTCTGCTGCACTACCTCAGAAGCGGCAGGCTCTTCACTTACAACTTCCCAGACGGGCTCGGCAGAGCTTTCCTCGCCCTGCATTATCTGGTAGTCTGCAGGCACAAACCCTGTCTGCGCAAGCAGTTCGTCTATCTCGCTGTATGTCTTTTCATCGTGGAATCTGGCCTGCCTCGACAGATTCAAATCGCCAGCCGGCTCATCTTCCCCGCCAATGAAGTCATCGAGTATCGCCTCAATCATGTCGCCGTCTATTGTAGCCAGATATCCCTTCACGTGGTTCTCGACCTGGGGCTGGCCTGCAAAGTGCTGATGCTCATCTGAGATATCGGGAACGTGCGGAGCCTGCTCCATCTCAGCCTCTGAAGGAATGACTTCAACGGCGCCATAAAATGATGGAACAGATCCGGCAGGAATGTCATCGCTTATCTTTAGAGGCTCTTCCTGAGAAGTCATCTCAGGCAGGCCGGCCCGGTCATCTGCTGCCATCTTCCTCATGTCCAGCGCCAGCGATTCAAGGAAATGCCTGCGATACTCTTCCATTTCAGAGTGCATCCTGGCCAGAATGTCACTGCACTCGCGCTCAAGCTCCCTTACAACCGCATCCTTCTCGGCAATGAGGAATCTCCTGATCTCCTCTTTTCTCCAGTCTTTTCGCATGCCTTTTCCAGGCCTGTGCCTGATCGTGATGCCGCTCTCTTTATGACCTGCTGCTTCGTCGTGTTTTTCTGTCATTGCCGCACTCGCTGTTTTATTATTTATGCATCAGAATATCGGAAGAAGATTACTTTTTTTAATATGCATGAGGCTCCGACATCAGAGATGACAGAAGCCTGATCTCAGACTGCCGGGCCCGTCTCCTGAATCTAGACCGGTTTCTTCAATCTGTCTATCTCATCCATCGCCTGGGTGTGATCGGGATCGATATCCAGCACCATCTGCCACAGCTCAACTGCCTTTGCGAGATTTCCCTCTTTTTCATAGAGGCCTGCAACCTCGGAGAAGCTTCTGACGGCGAGATCCTTGTTGCCAGTCAGCCTGTGGATATTGCCGATCTGCTCCTTGGCGTAGAGGTCGTGCGCATCCAGTGCGCTCACCTTGTTGAAGGCCAGGATGGAATCTCTGAACGCCCCCTTGGCGAGACATACCGTTCCAAGGGCTTTCAAAGCAGAAATATCGTTGATATTGAGCTTCAGGGCACCCCTGAACTCAGCTTCCGCTGCATCGTAGTTCTGCAATTCCATGTAGAGGTTGCCCAGCGCCATCAGAAGCGATGAATCCGGAGTGATCAGCACTTTTACTTTCCTCAGCGCGTCGGCGGCTTTGTCTTTTCTGCCGGCTTCCCTGAACTTCTCGGCCAGCATCCTGTACTGAGCTTCAGCCCTGTCCATACGGCCCTCGACCATATAGGAGTCGGCCAGTTTGACCGCTACCTCCAGATTATCAGGAGCCAGTTTCTGCAGTCTGCTTATCAGCTTCATGGATCTCTCGCCCATACCCTCTTCAGAGTAAAGACGGGCCAGTTCAAGCGACTCGCTGACGAATCTGTCGAAATCCCCTTTCTTTCTGTCGACCAGGATCAGGCACATTCTGGGCTTGAAGCCCATCGCATCGAGGCCCACTGTCTTCTTTGCCATCTGATAGGCTTTATCGACCTCGCCGTTCTCGAACATGATCCTTACCAGCTCGCAGTTCGTGGTTATGAGATCCGAGAAAAGGCCTCTTATGGCGTATATCTCAGAGAGTCTCGAATATGCCGTTTCATTTTCGGGCTCCTTCTCCTTCAGCTGAAGATAGAGCTCCATGGCCTTATCCCATTCATTCAGGTCGAAGTGCTCCTCGGCTTTCTTTATCAGCTCTGAAGTCTCCTTGCTGAGCTTCTGGGTTTTCTTCTTGACCTCTTTCTTCAGATCGAATCCTATGAGCTGGATGAACTGCTCAAAATCTCCCTTTTCAACAATATCCTTCTCTGAGAGAGTCGATATGTCGACAGGAGCTTCCATTGCCTCCTGGCGCGCTCGCTCCTCCTCTTCAATGCGCAGTTTCTCCGCAGACTCCTGCCGTGATTTCTCGAGAGCATCCTTCCTGGCGCGCTCCTCTGCCTCGATGAGCTTCGTCTTTTCCTCCGCTATTTTGCGGGCCTGCTCCTCTGCATCCTTCCTCGCCTTTTCCTCGGCCTCTCTCTTCAGCTTCTCATCTGCGAGCTTCCTGTCGCGATCATCAGACTCCAGGCGGGCCTTTTCGTCGGTTTCCTGCTTTGCCTTCTGCTCCGCCTCGACTCGGGCTTTCTCTTCAGCCTCGCGCTTTGCCTTCTCCGCGGCCTCCTTATCTACCTCTGCTTCAGGAGCCAGGGCGTCTATCACTTTGAACGTCGTTTCTTCATCGTCCAGCTCGGCAAGAATATCATCCACAGACAGTCCCAGATCATCGTCGAGCATCGAAACATCAGACTGTTCTCCCCTGGCCGCTTCTGACGCGTCTACTGTGACAAACTCTCCATCGAGAAGCAGATCATCGGCGCTCCCGGCTGATGCTTCAGACGCAGCCGGGACGGCTTCTGCCGAGACCTGCGAGTCTGACGGGATTACCATCTGTTCAGGCTTGATGGCTCCGATTACCTCGGTTGCACTGGTACCGCCCAGATCCCATGACAGCCCGGCATCTCCGCTTCCCAGCGGGAGGACAGGTGTTTCAGAGACTGGAAAAATCGAGGGCTCCGCATCCAGAAGGGAAGGAGTAATTGTCTCGAAAGTCACTGGTGCCTTTGCTTCAGGTTTGATCTCCGGCGGCTTCACGGCGGGTTTCGAGGCAGCCTGTTGAGCTGAGATCTGCTGAGAGGCTGCTGCTGATGCCTTTTCCTGAGCCAGAGCGGCAGCCGTTATGGCTTCGGCCTTTTCACGGGCCGACGCCTCTATCGCTTTTGCCTCGTCGACTATTCTGGAGGCTTCCTGCCTGGCCTTCTCCAGAATCTGCTTCTCTTCATTCCTGGCTTTCTGGACTGTATCATTTTCGGAGCTCTTTGCCTGCTCTATGATTCTGGCCTTTTCGGCTTCGGCCTTTTCAACTATCTCGCGGGCCTTCTCATTGGCCTCCTTCAATATGGCGGCGCTCTGGTTCATGGCGTTTTTGTGCAGTATGCCTTCTTCTCTCTTCGCCGCGTCTATGATATTGCCGGCTTCTTCCCTGGCCTTCTCTACGATCATCCCCGCTTCTTTCTGCTGCTCCACGACATTGAACTCGGCATAGAGCTTTTCTTTTTCCTTTTCGGCTTCCTCACGGGCGTTCTCGAGTGTGTTCCAGGCCTGCTCCTGCGCGTTCAGAATTATATTGAGCTCCTCATCTCGGGCTTTTTCCACGATGGACTGCGCTTCCTCCTCGGCCTTCTGAATGATGCGCCTGGCTTCACTCTCAGCATCGCGAATGGCTGCAGGGGTGCTTCCCGCCGCAGTCTTCTCTCCCTCCGTGCTTCTCAGAATCTCTCTCGCTCTCGCGGCGATGGGGCCTTCCGGATCCAGCTCGATGGCCTTTATTATGTATCCCCTGGCCTTTTCGACATTTTTCTGCTCCATGTACAGCTCGCCGATCTCCATGTGAGCCGGCACGAAGTAATGGTTCTCTTCAAGCGCTTCCTTCAGGAAAACTTCCGCTTCACGCGGTTTTCCAAGCATCCTGTATGCTTTCCCAAGAAGATAGAGGAAAATATACTCATTATCGTCTTCGCGGGCTTTCTTCAACGATTCGATAGCCTCGCCCTGGTCCTGCAATTCGACGAGCGCGATGCCAATATGGTAATGGGCCCATGAAAAAGTCGCATTGTATTGAAGCGAGCTCCTGAAGAACTCGAGAGCCTCGCGGAACTTTCCCTCTTTCAGGGCATTGAATCCCTTCTGATATTCGGAGATCCACTCCACCTTCTCAGGCAGCTTTCTGTACACCTGATCGACAAGACTCATGGCAAGCTGGGAAGAAGGAAAGAGACCGATGAAGCTCTTTATGTATCTGAGCGATTCAGCTTTCTTTTCGAGCTTTTGACAGGATTTGGCAAGTCCGAGGTAGATGTTCTGGGCCTTCTTTTCATCGTTGACGAGCAGATAATCCATCTGGCAGTAACGCGAAAGGTTCTCAACCGCCTTGAGCCACTCTTCCGTCTGATAGAAGTGAAGACCCAGAAGTAAAAAGGTCTCACTGAGATATGGATCTGTTTCTCGTGCATTTTCCAATATGCTTACATACTGGATGGGGTCCTGTGAGGGCTCCAGAGCTTTTGCTTTTTGAATGAGTGCCTGAGCCTTCTCTCTTTGACTCATGAGGTATCACTATCTTCCTTTCAGCAGTTATACTCGCGAGCATAATCAACTACCTCAGCAGAAGCCGAGGTTGTCAAAACCTTCGCCATTCTTCCGTTGCGAAAATTTCGAGCATCTAATGTATCTAATAATCATTCTAAAATGAGCGCTGACTTTCCTGCACTTATTTCGTCATCTATCATGATCATCATATGATATGAGGAATATTTCCTCATACCCTGGAATTACTGCAATTCTTCCGCGCCACAGAGGAATCACTGCGCCTCACGGAGAAGCATGTCCTGCGGGTTGACGGCTCATGGAAGAGGAGGTATTCTATGAGTCAAGTTGTAATTTCACAGAAAAGAAAGCCTCGCAGGGCTTCACAGAAGAAGAGTCTGCGCGATATCCTTCCAAAGCCTCACAACGGCATGCTCACCGAAAAGGAGCGTGAAAAGCTCCTCAGGTACGTTGAATCGCTGACTGTCAGCAGCTCGCCGCACCTGGAGTGAGCATATACAGAAAGACATCTGGAGAAAGATTTTGGAACGCAGCACACTAATCAGCCATCTCGACGTCCACTTCAACGTCAGCTCCATCAGGGACGCTTCGTGCAACGGCCTGCAGATAGAGGGAAAGCCGAATGTCACAAAGGCTGCCTTTGCTGTCGATTTCTCCCTGGAGGCGGTGCGGAAGGCCGAGAAAGAGCATTGCGATCTCCTGATTGTCCATCATGGCCTGATCTGGGGCGGGCTCACCCACATCCGCGGATTCATCCATGACCGCATAAAGGCGGTCATGAATGCCGGGCTGAATCTCTATGCACTCCATCTCCCTCTCGACATGCACGCAGAGCTCGGCCACAACGTCCAGATAGCCAGGCTGCTCGGGTTGGAGGGATGCGAAGCGTTTGGCTCTTACAACGGCCAGGAGCTCGGTGTATGGGGCTCCCTTCCCGGCCCTGTGACTGCTGACGAGCTGAAAGAGCAGATAGATTGCGCTCTCGGCACCGCCAGCCTCATCCTTCCATTCGGAAGAAAAGACATCAGATCAATCGCAGTAATATCCGGAAGCGGATCCAGGGGCATCGCCGATGCCATCGAAAAAGACTGCGATGCCTTCTTCACAGGCGAGACCAGCCATACGGTTTACCATACCGCCCGCGATGCAGCAATCAACGTGTTCTTTGGAGGCCACTATGCGACTGAAACCCCGGGCCTCAAAGCGCTTGGCAGATATCTGGAGGAAAAGTTCGATCTGCCCTGTGTCTTTCTCGACATCCCGACAGGCCTTTGAGCTCACGCTTTTCTGCCGTGAGATGCTGCAGGGCGCAGAATCCTGCTGAGAAAACGTCCTGTATGGGAGCTGTCTGCTTCGGCAACCTTTTCAGGCGTTCCCTCGGCGATTATGTATCCTCCCTCCTCTCCCCCTTCCGGGCCGAGATCGATCAGATAATCGGCACACTTTATCACTTCAAGGTTGTGCTCTATCACCAGAACCGTATTGCCGCCCTCCACGAACTTCATCAGCACTTCCAGAAGCTTGGCCACATCGTGGAAATGCAGGCCCGTCGTGGGCTCATCGAGGATATACAGAGTCTTCCCTGTCGCCCTCTTCGAAAGCTCAGTGGCGAGCTTGACGCGCTGGGCTTCGCCGCCAGAGAGAGTCGTGGCAGGCTGCCCCAGCTTTATATAGCCGAGCCCCACCTCCCTCAATGTCTCAAGCTTTCTGGATATCTTCGGGATATGGGCGAAGAGCTCGCAGGCCTCTTCAACGGTCATGTCCAGCACGTCTGAGATGCTGCTTCCCTTGAAATGCACTTCCAGCGTCTCCCTGTTGTAGCGCCTTCCGCGGCATACTTCGCAGGGCACGTAGACATCAGGGAGGAAATGCATCTCGATCTTTATTATCCCGTCGCCTTCGCAAGCTTCACAGCGCCCGCCCTTCACATTGAAGCTGAACCTGCCCGGGCCATAGCCCTTAACCCTGGCGTCCTTGGTGGCCGCGAAGAGCTCCCTGATCGGAGTGAAGGCATTTGTATACGTGGCGGGGTTTGAGCGCGGTGTCCTGCCGATCGGGGACTGATCGATTATGATCACCCTGTCTATGTGTTCGACGCCCCTGAGCTCATCGTATTCTCCCGGTTTTTCAGAGCTGCCGTTGAATTTCTGAGCCAGAGCCCGATATAATACCTCGTCCACCAGAGTGCTCTTGCCCGAACCTGACACGCCTGTCACGCAGACAAAGAGGCCGAGCGGGATTGTGACGTTGATATTCTTGAGGTTATGCTCACGAGCCCCTGCGATCTCTATCACGCGATGATTGGGATGCCTTCTGTGGCGGGGAACGGGTATCTCCATCTTTCCTGATAGATACAGGCCTGTAAGTGAGTCAGGAGATCTCATCACCTCTTCAGGCGTGCCGGTAACGACCACCCTGCCTCCATTCACTCCCGCGCCGGGACCTATATCGACTACATAGTCGGCAGACCTTATCGTCTCATCGTCATGCTCGACGACCAGTACTGTATTCCCTATATCGCGAAGTTTCTTCAAAGTGGCGAGCAGTTTCTCATTGTCGCGCTGATGAAGGCCGATGCTCGGCTCGTCGAGAACATAGAGCACTCCGACCAGGCTCGACCCGATCTGCGTGGCAAGCCTTATTCTCTGCGCTTCTCCGCCTGACAGCGTCGAAGCTCCCCTCTCGAGGGTCAGGTAGTCCAGGCCGACATCAGCCATGAAAGCCAGACGCGCCTTGATCTCCTTCAATATCTGGCGGGAGATGACCATCTCCTTGGGCGTGAACTGCAGGCTGTCTATGAATCTGCGCGCTTCCTTCACTGTCATCGATGTAAGATTCGAAATGCTTCTCTCTCCTACAGTAACAGCAAGCGCTTCCGGCTTCAGGCGCATGCCGCTGCATGAAGGGCAGTCCTTCCGGCTCATGTACCGCTCGATGAACTCGCGGATATACTCAGATTCAGTCTCGAAATACCGCCGCCGCAGGTTGGGGATGGCGCCCTCGAAGTGAGGTCCTCTGTGCGAGTTGCTTCCCATCAGCAGGAGATTCCTGTGTTCTTCATTGAGACGCCCGAATGGAGCATCCAGATCTATGTCGAAATGTGACGCGACTTCAGAAAGCCGCTCCCAGAACCAGCTCTCCCTGGGCTGATGCCTGTAGCTTCTTACCGGCTTGCCCCACGGGACGATGGCGCCTTCCATCACGGACTTTTTCCTGTCAGGCACGACCAGATCGGGGTCCAGCTCCAGCCTCGTCCCTATTCCCGAACAGTCCGGACAGGCTCCGAAGGGGGAGTTGAAAGAAAAGAGCCTGGGTTGCAGCTCCTCGAAGGATATATTGCAGTCCGGGCATGAAAGGTTCTCTGAAAACAGCCATTCCTCTCCGTCCAGAGAGCTGATTATCACAAGCCCTTCAGACAGCTTGAGAGCTGTCTCCACTGAATCAGCAAGCCTGGACCTGATCCCATCCTTCATTACCAGCCGATCCACAACCACCTCTATGTTATGCTTTTTGTTCTTGTCAATCTCTATCTGCTCAGACAGCTCATAGAGGTTTCCGTCTACCCGGACTCTCGTATAGCCCTTCTGCACGATTCCGGCAAGCATCTTGTGATATTCTCCCTTCCTACCCCTTACGAGAGGCGAGAGAATCATGAACTTCATGTCCCTGGGGAGCATCAGCGCTCTGTCCACAATCTGTTCGACAGTCATGACAGAAATAGGCTTGCCGCATGAAGGGCAGTGGGGGCTTCCGATCCTGGCATAGAGGACCCTGAGGTAATCGTATATCTCTGTTACAGTTCCAACTGTTGACCTGGGATTGCGGCTGGCACCCTTCTGATCTATGGAAATGGCGGGAGAGAGGCCTTCGATATAGTCCACATCCGGCTTGTCCATGCGCCCGAGGAACTGCCGGGCATAGGATGAAAGCGATTCCACGTAGCGGCGCTGCCCTTCGGCATAGATGGTGTCAAAAGCAAGAGTGGATTTCCCGGAGCCGGATATCCCCGTTATTACAATCAAAGTATTTCTGGGAAGCTCGAGATCTATGTTCTTGAGATTATGCTCTCTTGCGCCCCTGATGATTATTTTTTCAGATGCCATGGCTGCTGTTGTGTGAAATAATCAATATTCAAGCTGCTGTTAATAGTAGAGATGTTACAAGTGGCCTCTGGGATTCCAGGCCCGCCGGTATTACTGCCGGGTCTTTTGTCGTTCACACATTCGTCATTGTAGCACTCGCCCTGCCTCATGTCAACAGCTTTCCGGCAAAAGACCCCAATCCGGGAAGCCTCCTGGAAAGCCTTAAAATAAAGGACTAAGAGACATTATCAGGAATAAATCACCCCCCATGAAGGATCAGTGCATCTTGTGGAGAATATACATTCTTTCAGAGAGTTTATTGTAATAATTCTTTTTATGGAAAATTGTGTTAAAGAGGTGACCACCCATGGCTAAAAACTACATAGGGAAAGTATTTCTCGATAAATACAAGGTAGAGACCGAGATAACCGGCGGAGAGTATGAGCAGTCATTTATCGGGAAAGACTTGAAGAGCAGTAAACCAGTACATATCAGGATCATCCCGATTGACACCGACCATCCGGAGCTTCTCGAGCAGTCGCAGAACTTCGTGTTCAAAGAAGTGAGCCTGCTGCAGAGGCTGAACTTCTCGGGACTGCCTGTATTCATAGAGAGCTTCAGCGATAGAGAGGAAAACGTAATCATCACCGATTACACTGAAGGAAGCCCTCTGTCGGAAAGGCTCGAGAAGGAGGCGACCTGTTCAGAGGCTGAAGTTACTGAGTTCCTCGGCAAACTGCTTCCCATACTGGATTACCTGCACAGCCAGACTCCTCCTGTAATCTACAGGGATCTGCAGCCGAAGAACATATTCTACGATTCAAAAGGCGACATATTCCTGACTAAGTACGAGGCTGCCAGGACATACAAGGCGGACAAGATCAAGGATACGATAATTCACGCGTCAAGAGGCTACAGCCCGCCTGAGCAGGCTTTCGGAAAAGGCCAGTCTGATGCTCGATCAGACATATATTCAGTCGGAATGATAGTGTTCCAGATGTTCACCGGCAAAGATCCCACGAAAGCGCCGCTGATTCTTCCCAAAATTTCCGATATCCGCAAGGATGTCAGCACAGCGTGGAGCACCATAGTTTCCAAGGCTACAAATATCAAGGTTGACAAGAGATATTCATCAGTCAAGGAGGTCATGAAAGACCTCGAGAACATGAAGACAGGCAAAACCATAGAGGATGAGGAAAAAGAGGCTCCGAAGAAAGTCGCTCCTGAGATGGTCAAGCCTGAAGAGCACAAGAAGAAGATCACCATCGAGATAGAAGAGACTCCTCCGGAGAAAAAGGAAGAGAAAGCTCCCGAGCCGGCTCCAGTGGCGGCAAAGAAAGAAGAGGAGAAGAAACCGGAGCAGAAGCCTCAAGAGAAAAAGGCCGAGGAAAAGAAGCCGGAGGTGAAGCCTGAGCCTGCAAAGGCAGAGCCTGCCAGGCAGGAGCAGAAGAAGGAAGAGAAGAAGCCTGAGCCTCCTCCGAAGAAGGAAGAGAAGCCTCCTGTCAAACAGGAGCAGAAGAAGGAGGAAAAGAAGCCTGAGCCTCCTCCGAAGAAGGAAGAGAAGCCTCCTGTCAAACAGGAGCAGAAAAAAGAGGAGAAGAAGCCAGAGCCTCCCTCCAAGAGAGAGGTTCCAACATACGTCACCTCATCGCGCCAGATTGAAGAGGAGAAGACTCCGTGGTTTGCATATTTAATCCTGCTGCTGGATCTCATGCTCCTGGTGATATGGGGAGCATACCTTGCTACGAATCCAAAGCAGTTCAACGCCATCGGCGAGCCCACGTCGATAGGCCTGATAATGGGTATCATAGTGGGCGCCATTATACTGACATTCATATGGCCCAAGAAGCCTGAGAACAATCAGGCCTCCAAGAAGTAAAAAGCCTCGAATTGTAGCTCCGAAAGGAGCTACAGTTTTTTTTGCCGTCATGCGGCAGTGATCTTTCAACATATTTTCTTCACCTCTGAAACAAGAAGGTGTCGCCGAGGTCTAATGAAGAAGAAGATGCCGGCTGGAATCAGCAGGCAGAGAAATCCACAGGAGGAACCTCTATGAAGAAGACGACTGTTCTCCAAACCCTGGCGGTGCTGCTAGTTGCGGCAGCGCTGCTCATCTTTACAGCGTGTCTGGCAGATGCCCAGGACAAAAGCTCCGTCGCAATGGTAACATCAATAAAAAAGGAGCTGAAGGTCACTCACAACGGCAAGGAAATCAAGGGAGTCGTAGGGATGGATCTCTACGAGGGCGACATCCTGAAGACAGGCGCCGGATGCCAGGCCGTCATCCTGATGGGCGATGGCTCTGAGATCAAGCTCAATGAGAAAACGGAGATCACAATCAAAGCGTACAATAACTCTGCCAAGAGCATCTTCATCAAGATAGGCGAGATCTTCGGCAAGTTCCTGCCACAGAAGACAAAGGTGATGCTCGAGACACCGAAAGGCGTGGCGGGAATAGAGGGAACAGAGCTGACGCTCAAGGTCGGAGAAAACAACAGCGAGGTAAATGTAAACGAAGGCACCGTAAAGGTCGGTACGACAGATGTAGGAAAAGGAAAGGCCTTCAACATCGGCGGTAAAAAGTTCCTGGGAACCGGCTCGTCGGCTCCACCGCAGTGGGCTACAGAGCTGAAGGACTACTTCACAGAGCTTAAAGAGGTCGGCGAAGGACTGGGAAAAGTGACGCTGAAAGACCTGACAACGGCTTCAGACCAGGAGCTGCAAACCTACATTAAAAGCAGGGCTGAGGCAGATCAGAAGCTCAGGGATCTGACACCTCCAGCCGAGCTCGCAGCTGTTCACAGCAAGATAATCACTCTCAACAAGGATACGATAAATACCCTCGAAGCAGGACGGAAGGTAAAGCAGAATCCACGCAGTCTTTCCATGAGATCCGATCTCAAGAAGCAGATGAAGACTCTCAAAGATGATCTTTCGGCACTGCAGACAGAGCTGAAAAGCAAATCCGCCGCCTGGGGACAGAAAGTATCGGAATTCAGGAGCAAATACGAGGAATGGCTGAAAACCAGGAAAAACACCCGGTGAGGAAGGCTCCGCGCTCAGCTGGCAGCCTTTTTCCGATCCTTTGCGTACTGCTTTTTTTCATATTCGTATTCCTGGCGAACCATCTTCCCTTTTTCATAACATGGGAGACGAAGTTCCTGGGACTCAGGATGAAATTGAGAGATGCGCTGTTTCCGCCGGCAAAGAGCAGAGATATTTCGCTGATCGTGATCGATGAGGCATCAAAAGGAGTTTACGGCCGCTTTCCATGGCCCAGGGACACATATGTCAAGCTTATAAACAGCATCTCGGATGCTAAAAAGGGCATCAAGCCGAAAGCTGTCGGCTTTGATGTAATATTCAGCGACAGGGAGGCCCACGACGCAGAGCTGGCAGAGGCCATAAGGAGTGCCGGCAACATCGTGCTGGCCGTGAGCTATGATCCCTCCACATCGTTGAAAAACAAGGTCGTGTTCAGGCCGCTCGCACCTGCAATAATGGCGGCGAGCCCCTGTTTTGGAAGCATCGTCGCGCCTGACGTGCCTGACAAGAAGATTACGGCGATTCCGGTCATGGTGAGCGGAGTCTTCGCCGATTCAACAGACACGCCCACTTCGCTGAACGCGCTCGAGATCAGCATGGCAGGCATTTCACAGCGCTCAGCGAAGGAAATGGGATCGGCCGAAGATGCCCAGCCGGTACTGACAAAGAAGTCATTCATCATCGGCGATATCGACATACCGCTTTACCAGGGCGCAAGGCCAGGCGACAGAACGTTTCTGCGCAACCCTCACTTCCTTATAAACTACAGAGGCTCACCGAAAGAGACTTTCGATTCCTACTCCTTTCACGATGTCTGCGAAGGGAAGGTTTCTCCTGAAGCCTTCAGAGACAGGCTCGTGCTCGTGGTAAACAGGATCGATCCGAATGACATGTTCTACTCCACGAAGGGAGAGCTGGTCTTCGGAGGCGAGATGCACGCCTCGGCGCTTAGAACGATCGTGGACAGGGACTTCATCAGAGTCTCGTCGAGATGGGTAGATCTCATCATATACCTGCTGATCTCGTTCTCGGCGGCGCTGATCTTCTGGAAGGTGAAAAACAGGCTTGCCGCAGTGTCCATCTGCGTCGCGATGGTTCTGATATACTCTGTGATAAGCCTGTCCGTCTTCTGCCTGAAATCGATCTGGCTTCCCTATTCGGTTCCTGTGACGGCCTCCCTTGTATTTGCAGTATTCTATGTGTATATGGAGCACCTGGCATACGGAAAGACGCTCAGGGCGCTTCTGCCTAAGAGCTTCGTAAACCGCCTCGACGCCGTAAGCGGCAGGCCTGAGGCCGGAGGAGAAGCCAGGCGTGTCACCGTACTGTTTGCAGACATCAGAGGCTATACCAACCTCTCTGAGAAGCTCTCGTCGACTGAAGTGCTCGACATGCTCAACGAGTATCACTCCCTTGTCAAGAAGCCGATTCACGACAACGGAGGAGAGATATTCGACTTCCAGGGAGACGCCTACATGGTAGTGTTCGGCGCAGATCCTTCCCAGAAAGACCACGCGGCGAGGGCGATAAAGGCCGCCATAGGAATTGCCGGGCTCGTGGAAGAGCTCAAGAGGAAATGGACGAGCGAGGGGAAGAGCACCTTCGAAATCGGCATAGGCGTCTGCACAGGCGAAGTCGCGCTGGGTTTCGTGGGCCACGACAGCGGGGAGGACAAGCGCCTTCAGCCCGCCGCCATAGGCGACACCACGAATGTCTCAGCCAGACTGCAGGGGAAGAGCTCTGAGTTCAAGACTCCCATCCTTATGACAGAGACAACGAAGAACGATCTGCCGAAGTCGATACCGACTGTTGAGCTGCAGCCAGTGGAGCTGAAGGGAAAGAGCGAAAAGCTGCTCATCTATACCGTGGACTGGGAAAAGCTCAAAGCTTGATAAAAGGGTGCAGAGTACGGAGCAATCCAGTTTTCTACTCTCCCTATCTCCTCCATCCCAAACTCCCCTTTCTTACACTGATTGTATTATTCTCTTATTTTTTGTTTAAGATCATATGGTATCTCTGCACTATATTGGGAGTGCTCCATTACAGAATACAGACTGCGAAAGAGATGATATGGGGGAATGAGTGCAGAGTAAATTATCACTCATACTTCCTTTATGATAGTGAAACCAGCTGCGGCATGTCATCAATCGGCTATTCGGCTGCTGCGGCCGTCAGAGTTATCTCTTTTGACATGGGAGCTGCCAGTTTCTGAAGTTCGAGATACGAATCAGGCTCCTCTGTCCCCAGCTTCCCCTCGCGCTCGAGGGCGTCTGCAATATCGCCGAGTCCTGCCTCTTCGAGCCTGCGCCGGAGAGGGAGGCCGTCTTTCGAGCAGCCCCTGTATCTGTAATACTCGTCGAGCATTCCCGGGTGGTTCAGGTCCGTGTCGTGGCCCCATCCGTTTTTCTCCCGGCTGGCCTTGAATGAGTCATCGGCTCTCGTCACGCCACGCAGCGCGTTGATGGCCTTTTCCACCTGATACGCCCTCTCGCCCTTCATGAAAAGCTCTGCACCGTCACATTCCAATCCCGTCGCATAGCTGTATGCGCGGGCGAACTTCGCGGGCTCCAGCTTTGCACAGGCCAGCCCCATGGTGTTGAGGAAAAAGCACGTTCCAATGGAATCGCCGACCATCTTGTAGTTTTCATGCCACCAGATGACCCTTCCCTTGTCTTCATGCGAGCTCATGTCGAAGCCTTCGTCTGTGCCTCCGTAGAGAGCTTTAGTGAGCTCCTTTGCCGGGCCGTCTTCCAGCAGCGTAGGAAAGCCTTTCTGATGATCGCCGCCGCGCGTTCCGACAGCCAGGCTCAGTATGAAGGGAGGGCAACTCGGAGCGGGATCGGTCATCCCCTTGATCTGCACCGTGAATCTCTCGGCTCCCCTGCCTATTGACTTCTCCATCGCCCTGCTTCCTTCTGCGAGCACTTCGCCGAAGCCCTCGCGCCTGGCGGTCTTCTCGAGGAGCCTGTCCACCATCTCGACATCATTCCAGTTGAGAGCCATGCCGTCAGTGTCAGCCGATGTAATGACGCCGTCCCGGAAGAGGTCGATGGCCGTACAGATCGATGTGGACGCTTCGAAAAGGTCCATGCCCAGGGCGTTGCAGTGGTTCGTTATATGCAGAATGCTGTTGACATTGTCAATCCCGAGGTTATAGCCTGAGGCGCATGCATAGCCTACCTCGTATTTGGAGCCCTGCTCGCCCTTGAACGGATCATCTTTAATCGTGTAGCCTTTCTCGCACTTTATCGGGCAGCGGTAGCATCCCTTCGATTTCCATTCAGTGGCTTTGTTGAACGCGTCAAAGCCCACCTTCCCGCCATATTCCAAGTCTGCGGCATATTTATAGTTGCTGTGGTAGAGCAGGCCTTTGGACGTGAAGACATCGCAGTTTCTCATCGTGCCGGTCACGGTGAAGCCCTTCACTCTGGGCTCTGAAGCGCAGAATCCGGAGAGATCGTCACAGAAGGCGGAGAACCGCTCCGAATCCCTGACAGGGATCTTGCCCCTGCCGTTGGCAACGATGGCCTTCAGTTTCTTGGATCCCATCACTGCGCCTACGCCTGTACGGGACCATGAGTTTCCTCCCTCGTGGGTCAGGATATTTGCAAATGGAACTCCGTTCTCACCTGCAGGGCCAATACAGGCCACCATGCTTCCGGGATGCTTCCTGGAAAGAGTCTTGTCAGTCTCAAAGACGTCGAGACCCCACACATCGTCAGCCTTTTCGATAGTGCAGGCGCCTGTTCGGTCAATATAGAGGCAGCAGGGCGATTCAGATGCTCCGAGTATTACTATGTGATCATATCCGGCCTGCTTGACCATGGCGGCGAAATAACCCCCGCCGTTGGCGTCGCCAAAAATGCCTGTGAGAGGCGAGAGAGCTGTGAATGTAGAACGCGCCGAGCATGGGAACTCGGTCCCTGTCAAGGGTCCGGCGCCGAAGATCAGAGGGCTCTCCGGAGAGAGAGGCTTCGGCTCCCTGGGCAGATATCTGTAGAGAAGCCATGCATTAAGCCCCGAGCCTCCGAGAAAGCGCTTCGCCGCATCGAAGTCAAGTTCTTCAGATTCGACCGTTGCTGCCGACAGATCGACTACCAGTACTCTGCCACGATATCCGTACCACTCCATGGAAATCTCCTCCTGTTACTGCATTCATTGCTGCTGCTATTAGAAACATCTGCTGTGACTGCTTTCGGAGCTTTACTCCGAAAGTCGGATAAAGCCTTAATAAATTATACCATCTTTCAGCAGGTCTGGTAAATCGATCTCCAGCTGTTTCCAAAGGCCGGTTGCCAGGCTCTCTGCAGCGCGCAACTGGATTTCGTCACAAAGCTAGTTCGGATCAAGTTTTCCCATATATTTCAGGGATCGAGAGATTGAAAGAGAATTTCTTCCCATAATCTACTTGCCACTCGGCTACTGAGAAATCCCGGGAAAGGGATCGAGAGAGTCAGAGATCATAAGAATTCTACCTTCCCTGGATCCCTCGGCCACTCGGCCACTTGATCACTGTAGAACTACCTGGAAATATGGGATCCGAAGCAGAGCTACGTGAAGTCAAGCACTGTCTTGTCCTTAGCTATTATCCACATGAGCTCTTCGAAGATCGTGGCGAAAAACGAGCACGAAGGGTCCTCATGCATCGCATCGCCGAAGTAGTGGATCGTCTTGTGAGTGCACCTGCCCATGCAGAACCTCCTCCATGTGCAGGCCCTGCACCTGTCCAGGTTTTCCACGCGCCGCTCTCTGAGCTTCCTGAGCTGTTCGGAGCCGTCTATTATCTCGGTCAAAGACTTTTCCTCGTGTATCGAGCCGAAGGAGAAATCCCTGTACGGGCTCATCTCCTCGCAGGGATACAGCTCGCCGTCAGGGCCGAAAGCCACTATCGATCTGCCGATCCCGCATGGCGACCGCATGCACATGTAGTTCCTGCGTTTGGATATGAGATGAGATATCATCGAATCGAGGTCGTTTATCTTGAGCCTGATGCCTGTTTTCTTATGAAACTCCATGGCCATCTCGAGCATCGACAGCAGGCCGAGAGCCATCTCCCGGCCTTTCTCGAGGGAGAATTCGTATGTCTCGGTGGCCCGTCCCACCGCGAAGGAGTATCTCACGTTAAATGAAAAGATGCCGCGCGACACGAAGAACTCGAAGGCCCGGGCGTAGTTCTGAGGCTCATGGACTATGCAGATATAGCCCAGATGCACTCCCTGGCGGATCGCCTCCTGTGAGGCGCGCCACACGTCTTCGAACGTGCCCTTCCCGTCCGGGTAGAACCTGTTCTTGTCATGAAGCTCCTTAGGGCCGTCGAGCGTGACTCCGATATCCATCCCGTAGCGCTTCGCATAGCCGATCACCTCGTCGTCTATCAGTGAGCCGTTTGTCTGAAATGAGTAGAAGGCCCGCTTGTTGTATCTTCTCGAAGTCCGATCTGCATACTCCACTGCCTGGAAGATCCTGTCCCTCAGCAGCAGGGGCTCGCCGCCGTGAAACACGAATGAGACGTCGTTGTGCGGGATCTCCCTGAAGACCCTGTCGATTATGCTCTTCATCGTGGAGAGAGACATCGTCCTCGTCCTGTCGCCTGAATCGGCATAGCAGTATGAGCATCTGAAGTTGCAGGCGTCTGTTGTGTGGAAGTAGAAGTCCCTTGGATATGCCGGATAGTCATCCTGCGGCGCCCACATCACCTTTTCGTCTGCGAAGCGCCTTTTCCAGTTGATCTCCGCCATGCCGTGATCGTAGAAGCGATCCATCAGCCTCTCGAGCTCTTCCCGCGTACGGAACGGGTTCCACTCGCAGAGCTCCTGAAAGAACGTAACGTCCCTGATCTGCTCGAGAATCTCATACTGCGATCTTGGAATCACGGCCCAGGACGCCGAAGCCGGGTCGACCACGAGGCTTTCATCGCCTCTGTGATTGACATAGAGCCCCGGCATCATCCTGACCGGATAGTTTGTCCGCATGGACTGTCTGCTGCATCCGTTCCCCATATCTGCTGCTCCTTCTCAGAAGTGCCCGAACTGTCCCATCAGCCTGTTCAGATCTCCCCGGCGGTGAAGCTCCCACATGAGGTTTTCAAACGTTCTCTCGTAGAAGCTGCAATCCACATCTTCCCTGAACAGAGTGCCGGACACGGCAAAGGCCTCGGCTGTGCACCCGCCTCCGCAGAAGTTCCTCCAGGGGCACCTGCTGCAGCGCTCTATGTTTGAAGTCGTGCGGGAGCGCACCTGCTCAATCACAGGGCTCTCTTCCAGCATCTTCCTCAGCGATTCGCATTCAGCGACATTGCCCACCTTCAGCTTCTCCAGCCCGACCAGCTGCTCGCAGGGATAAACATCGCCGTTGTATGCGAAGCCCAGGCCGTGGCTTCCGGCCCCGCAGGGCGAGCGCATGCACATGAACGGCCTGTGTCCGCTGACGAGATGGAACAGCATGATGTTCAGAGGCCATATGTCTATGAAGAGTCCGGGCCGGGCCTTTGCATATTCTGCAAGGAAATCGAGCAGGTCCAGAAACTCCCTGGCGAAAGCCTCGCCTCTCTCCCTGGCCTTCTCCATGTCCACCTCTCCCCTGCCCTGGCAGACCATGTGGTTAAGCCTGAAGCCTGTAATCCCCATCGACAGGATGTGCTCAGCTATCGGAATATATTCTTCAGGGCGCTCGACAACGGCAAGGATTCCGCCGTTGATCCTGTTCTCTCTCAACAGCTTCCAGCCCCGCATGGTATCTTCATATGTGCCTTTTCCGTTCTTGTACACTCTGTTGCGGTTCTGTATCTCTTCCGGCCCGTCGAGACTCACTCCCACGGAGATATCGTATTCTTTGAAGAACTCTATATCTTTTTCATTGATCAGTGAGGCGTTTGTCTGCACGAGGATCGAACAGGTTCGGCCTTTGATTTTGCTGTAATGCTCGCGGATTCTCCCGCAGGCGGCTTCTATGAGGTTCCTGGCCAGCAGGGGCTCTCCGCCGTGGAACTCTATCGTGATATCCTGCCTGGAGTAATCACTGACAATCTTATCGATTATGTCGAGCATCGTCTCCTTCTTCATCTTCTTCCCGGAAGATGGCGCATCTCCATAGCAGTAGGTGCATTTGAAGTTACAGCTTTCGATTATGTGGATGCTGAAGAACGACGGGAAATGGAGCGGCGCAGGCATCACCGGCGAGTGGAGGTTCGGCCAGTCGGTGCGTGTCAGAATGTTGCGCTTCAGAAGATATGTTATGAAATCCCTCGAATCAGCAGGCGACGCGTAGGGGTTATCGAGCAGCTCATAGAGCGGCCTCGGAAATCCGGCCTGCTGGAAAAGAGAGAAGAACCTGTCGTCCAGGATGACCCACTGGGCCGTCTCAGGCTCGACGATGAGGTGCTCATGGCCGCGATGTGTCATGTGCAGATCACGCTGCCATAACATGAATTCCTCCATGGAGGGAGGCGGGATCTGCGGCGAGCTGTCACGGGCTTCTGTATTGCCTGCCTTGCGGTCGGACGGGAAGATGACAGAGCTCAGCAGCTCCTGTTTCTCTTCAATATTTCTGTGAAGCACCACGCCTGTAAGGAAGTGGTCATAGTTGCAATGAAAGTATATATCCTTAACCAATAAAGCCCCTCCCTTCGGGGTCCTGCGACGCCTGCATGGCACTCCCGCCTTATGCTATTTCTCACAGCCGTATTCAAATTCCTTCAGCGCCACACAAAGCGTACATAAAAAAGGGGAAGATGCACTTCCCCTGTATTCTGTCAACGATTTCAGCCTCTAGGCCTTGTAAAGCTCCTGGAACTTGGTCTCAAGATACGCCTTCTGCGCAGCGCTCGAGCTCTTCCCTGTCGCCAGGATTGCAGCGAACTTGTCGAGCTCGTCTGTGAGCTTCTCGCCCTTGCTCACGTGTGTGTAGACGAACTGGAAATCCGCTACAGCGTTGCCTGCGCTCTGGCCGGCGCCGGTCTCGGCGGCTGCCAGCTTCTTCATCAGGCCCTGGGCCGCGTCGCGATCCTTGCCCTTTTCAAAGCTGGAAACGAGCATCTTGTTCGCTGCGAGAGCATCGCCTGACGTTCCCATAATCGTTTTAAGCTCGCCGTAACTCTTTATCGCGTCACCGAGATTGTCGCCCTTGTTCAGGCTCTTGTTGAGCGATACGAGGACTTCGGCCGCATCCTTCGGCGATTTCTCCGACTCAGCCAGCGTGAAGAACTGCTTCAGCGCCTCGCCTCTCGTGCCCGGAGCAAAGTTCTTCTTCGTCGTCTCGTACGCAAAGCGGGCAGTCTCCATGTTGCCACCGGCCTTATCGACTGTATCGAGGAAGTTCTTTGTCTCAGTGGCGAGATCGTCTCCTTTATACTGGTTCTGGACGATGGTCTTGAGATTCTCCATCACGTCCTTGGGCTCTGCCTTCATGTCTCCGAACTGTCCGATCGTGGCCTCGATGGCGCCCTTCCTCTCCTCAGGGGAGAATCCGGTCTTGATCGTCTTGTACGCTTCGCCAATTACGGCAGGCGTTATTTCGGCGTGGCCGGCAGTGCACTTTTTCAGATCCTCGCCTACTGCTCTGAATGCTTCACATTCGGCAGGTATCGAATCCTTCGCGTTCAGGTTATCGATTACCGAATAGAGGGCATCCATGCTCTCTTCAGGAGTCTTGAAGCTCTGATTGAACTTGCCCAGCTCCGCCATCGACTGTTCGCGCTGCTCGCCCGGAGGCAGAGTGTTCTTTATCGTGGCATATGCCGAGAGCGCTTCATCAGTGTTCTTGTTCCCAAAGTGATTCAGCAGTCCGATGTAGAGATTAGTCTCCGCATCGAGCTTCTCATCCGAGGCAAGGTTCTTCGATATGTACTTGAGAGCTTTCTGGGCATCCTTCGGGCTGTCCTCAGCGGTCTTGATCGTCTCGAGCGCCGCAGTCTGCTCTTCGGTGAGCGGCTCCTTGGTAAAGAGGAGCTGCTTCATATAGTTGCCGCCCTTGATCAGGGCCTCGGCGAACTTCCATCCACCTATAGTTCCACATGCTCCGAACAATACTGCGCCGACAGCTCCGCCGACCATGCCTGCCGAGCCCATGCTCGCCCAGGAGAAATTCTGCCCTACCAGGTTCACCACGGCGTTAGCGCCTGCAGTCACGCCGAAACCGGCTATGCCGCCGCCGATGACTCCTGCGCCAAGTCCTGTGCCTGCCAGCAGAGTCTTCGCTGTGTATGACAGGAAGCCTTCCTTCTTGGCCTTCTTGGGCTTCACATCGACCTTGTCGGTCGACGCCTGCACCTGTACCGAGCCGTCCTGCTGAATTTCGAGCTTGTCCGGCATTCTTATCGCCGGCATATTCGGGGTTACCCCCAGATTAATTGGTGTTGAATCCATCTTATTTCACCTCTCTCTGATTTGTGTGTCAACTGGTGACAGCTAGTACGATACGTGACGATCCCACGAATTACTGTGCGAGTTGCTGTAATTGCTGTGCGACTGGCTGTGCGTGTTGCTGTAATTCTGGTGCGACTGATAGTGCGTATCGCTGTAATTGCTGTGCGACCGGTTGTGCACATCGCTGTAATTGCTGTGAGCATCGCCATAGTTGCTGTGCGACCGGTTGTGCACATCGTTGTATGGCGCTCTGTTATGAGTGTTGCTCCACTCTGACGGCGCGCTCTTGGCCCAGTCAGATGGTGAATTCGGATTCTGCCAGTTCGGCGGCGCCGCTTTGCTCCATGCCGGCGGCTTGGTGCCGTTCCAGGGCTGCTGTGTCTGTCCCGGATGGATGATGCTGTTGAGGATTTTCATCGCAACGCCTGCCAGCACACCGCATGCAGTTCCAACAACCGCTCCGCCGATTATGTTGCCCAGGAGAGAGCTTCCACCAACGTGAACTGTCTGTTTCTGCTCTTCCATCTTGAAGCCGCCGAGAATGTTCTTTTCAGGGACGTTCCCGAATACCGCCACTCCAGTGCCGTCAACCGGCTTGCCGTGAGAGTCGATGAACTTCGGATCGCCTGTATCAGGGTTGGCGGCCACGTGGTTTGAGGGGATTCTGCCAATCTCCTCATTTTTCATGATGGGCACCTTGTTGACTATCTCGACATCCTTGCCGCTGCCTTCGATGAAGTGACGGGCTGCTCCGAGTCCGGCGCCTGCCAGGCCTCCTGTAATGCCGCCCTTTACCACATAGTCAACTGTGCTGTTGCTCCAGGTGCCTTCCTTCTCTTTCTCCTTTTCTTCACCGGTTATCTCGCGCTTGATGAAGTTGTTTACCGAGCTGAATACGCCTGTCTGTTTGATCATGTCTGACATTGTTGTGTTTCCCCCCTATTCCCTGTTCAAGATGAAGTCACGGAGGACTTTTATGCCTGCTGCGATGATGCCGCCGCCGATGGCGCCGATGGTCATTCCGACAACGCCCGTCAGGAATACGCCCATCTGAGAGGTCGTATGCACATCGGTAGTGGTATACTCTCCGACCTGCTCCTGGCGGACTGTGGGAGTAAATTTCAAAGACCACTTGCCATCCTGCATCGGATCGGCATGCTGGTCGTAACCTTCCAGCTTGTCTTTCATTATCGGGTGCTTGACTTCGGTCTTCGAAATCTCGACCTTGTCACCATCCAGAGCAGCCTTGGCCATGCCACCGATACCGCCGACAGCTGCGCCTAATCCGGCACCAACGGCTACGGTCTTGCCAAAATCACTCTTCTGGCCGCTCTCCTCACCCCCGACATTTTCATGGAGCCACCCTCTTGCTTTCTTGATGAAATCAGCGGATTCTCCTGACGATCCAGAAACACCCTTTATCATATGCTCATCTCCTCTCTCAACTCATGGTGAGATCATGCTTTTCCACTTTTCTTCATTATATCATATGACATCTTTCGATCAACCAAATTACAGCCCGAGGGTGTTAACATTTTGTTAACATCCTGCAATATATGTAGAGAAATCGTCGATTTGGAGCAGGCAGGTACTGCTTCACCGGGAATGGAGGCTTTTAATGACAGGATTTGCATCGATGCGCCACATGAGCTCTTCAAATATGTGGGAATAAAAACCGCACATGGGATCTTCCCTTTCTGTTGTCCCATAACAATGGTATGCCTTGTGAAGGCATCTGCCTGAGCAGAACCTCCGCCACGGGCATTCACGGCATCGCTGCAATGTATCAACAGTGCGTGCCCTCATATCGCAGATAACAGGCGAGGTGTCGATCATCTCCGAAAGCGGCATCGCATCGCTTATATCTCCGCACCTGAACTCGCTGTATGTGCTCATCTCTTCGCAAGGGTAGATATCACCGGCGGTTCCGAAGGCCAGGATCGAGCGCCCGGCGCCGCAGGGAGATCTCAGGCACATGTATTCACGTCTTTTTTCAAGCAGTGCCCCCAGATAGTGGTTGAGATCGTGGATTATCACCTTGATCGGGCTCTGCGCGTTGAATGACGCGGCGGCATCTGCCATCTCGAGATAGCCCCGGGCCATCTCGCTTCCCCTGGTCTCGTCAAACTCCATCTCCTCCGACGCGCGTCCTATCTTGTCGCTGTAATTCAGCTTGAAGGTCATGATCGCCCTGGACAGGAAAAACTCATAAGCCCTCAGATAATCCTTCGGATCATGGATCACGCTCATGAAGCCGCATCTGAGACCTTCGGCCTCAGCTTCCCGCACAGCTCTCCATACAGTATCAAACGTCCCCCTGCCGGCGCAGTCGACCCTGTGGCGGTTGTGCAGTTCAGGAGGGCCATCGAGGCTGATTCCGACCTTGACTGCGTGCGCGACGGCAAAACGGGCGAAATCCCTGTCCAGCAGAGAGCCGTTTGTCTGTACCGAAAAATGCAGGATCTTTCCGGCCAGGGCGGACCTCTTCTCTCCGTATTCGACAATGGCGCGGATCTCATCTTTCATAAGCAAAGGCTCGCCGCCGTGAAACTCGACAAAGAGCTCGCCGAAGGGGATCTCGCACAGTATTCGATCTATTATTTTCTGCGCCGTCTTCACGCTCATGCTCCTGCCCTTTCCAGTTGCCCTGGCGTAGCAGTATGTGCAGTGAAAGTTGCACGAATCGGTCATATGAAGGTAAAAGGAGCGAGGATAGATCGGGCGGTCGTCTGCCGGCCTCCACATCAGAGCGGCGGAAGGGAAGAACGAGCGCCCGTTGATATCGACGAAGCCGTGGCGGTACATGATCTCCAGCAGCCTTCGGAGGTCAGATGGATCAAAATGCGGCAGCAGGGCGCACAATATCGAGAATGAGACCGGCTCGCCGAGCTTTTCGAGCACATCGGCCTGCCGGGCCGAAATGACAGCCCACGAGGCCGAATCGGGATCGACTGTGAGAACCTTCCCTCCACGCCTCGATATGTACAGGCCCTGACCGACCTGTGCTGTGAAGTCGGAAAAAAGCACCTCTGTATCCGATCCATGATCCTCTTTCATTTGCATGCACCTCTGTGAACGAATTGCACCAGGCCTCTTTCTCTCTCGAGCCGGCACATCAGCCTCGGGATGAGAAGCGTGCTGATCCTGCAGTGAAGCAGATCTTTCTCTTCATCACAATGCAGCGCGGTCATCGGGCAGCTTCGAGCGCAGAAATTGCGCCACATGCAGTGCCTGCATTCCAGCCTGTCCATTGACGAGCATCGATCTGAATTAAAAACGCATTCCGAACCGCTTCCTCCCCCTCGGCAGTCAATCCGCCTGCCATCTGGCTCATACCATACGGTCCTTCCCTCCGGAGCGCCGTAATGCCGCGCACAGTGGGCATTTCTGAACGACGATGTGCAGATATTGTAAAGATATCTGCTCAGGGGCTCGATATCGGGGAGTCTTCGCAGTTCGCCTCCCGCCTTCCTGGCCAACAGGGAGTCTGCCATTTCGAGGAGAGCGTCGACAATCGCCGCTGCGCTGTCCGCTTCCTCATCTCTCCGCCCCGGAATGAAATCCAGTCTTACATCTGAAACGATCCGGCCCGCAATCAGGCTCTCAGCCTGATTGAGATCTCCAGGCGATGAGACCTCGAAGATCGCGCATTGAAGGAGACCCAGCGAGGCCAGCCTTTCAAGAGACTGCTGCTGTATCTCCAGAGCCTTTGATGACAATGAGCTCCCTCTGATGCTGTGATGGCTCCCTGCCGTCCTGACAACGGCTCTGACAGGCATACATGCACCGGCGCAGAAATCGATCAGACTCTCGTCAACACAGTCTATCGAAGCTTCTATCGACATATTGTGCATCACGCTGCCGCATTTCATCCTCTCCTCGAAACTCGAAACCGAGATTTCAAGAGCTGCTCTGTCTTCCGGTCCCGCGTATATGAAGGTTATCTCAGAGAGAAAGTCGTCAGGCCCGGAGAAGATCTCATCAAGCACTTTCTGCAGCAAAGCAGTCGGCATGCTCTCCCTCGCCATCCTGCCATCCTGCACGACCTGTCTCGAAAACTCGATCACGAAATGCTCCGGCAGAGGCAGAGGCGCAGGTCTCGAGCTCTCATGCAGAAAAGGCTGGTTTTCCACGGCGAGCAGATTGTTTCTGAGGCAATCCTGGATGAATCGTCCGGCATACTCGGCTGAAATCGGGCTGCTGTCCAGGAACTCATAGAGAGGCTTCGGAGACTCCAATGACACGAAAAGATCGCTGAAAGGGCTTTCCAGCAGGAGCCACGAGGCCGATTCCGGCTCCACTGCGATCAGCCTGTCCCGGCCATCGGCCTTCAATGTCGCCACGCCCCTCTGCCGGTATATGAGGCTGTGCCTGTCCAGGGTCGGAAGGCTGTGCGGGCTGTGGATGAAATTCATCATTCCGCTGGTGCGGTGGCAGAGCGGAGGCAGAGGAGACTCTGCTCCGTCCCCGATGACGTCAAAGACTGTATTGGAGCTCACCTCGCCGCACGGGCCGTTTTCGATGTGGCACACCGTCTTCCAGAGGCACGCTCCGGGATCTGTATGAAAATGAAGTGACTGCACTCTAGCTGCCTTTCCCTAAGATGCGCACCTGTCGGCGTTCCTGCGCTCAGTGAGCCACGCCTGAACTCTATCTGACGGCGTGTCCTGAGGCAGCAGCCAGAGCTCCACTTTGCCCTTCGATATGTATACGTGAAGCTCTCTTCCTTCGTAGCCCTCAGGAAGGGCAACCTGACCGACACAGTAAAAAGAGTCCCTGTCTTCTATTTTCAAAACCGCTTCCTCCTTTGTTGCCGCACAGCCGCTCGATCAATGTATTGTTCAAAACGACAGAGGGAAAAACCTTCCCAGCAATTCCGCCCTGCTGGCTATTTTTTTGCCGGGCAGCTCTACGAACTCCTTTGAGCCGAACCGCTCCGGGTATTCGGCCCACGGGCCCTCGCATATCTGATCATACCGGCACCGGGAGCACTGAGAGAACCTGGCCTTGTTCTCCAGCCTCGCAACTGACCAGTCAATGGCTTCTTTCTCACTTCCGTGCTGCTTGAGCAGCAGCGGCTCATCCGGGTAGAACAGCTCGCTGACATGCCGCTCCAGTCCGTGCATGAAGCAGAGCGGGTAGGCCTCGGTCTTTATCACGATACTGGCGGATACGCAGTAATCTATGGCCTCCCTGAGGGAATCAACAGTGGAGCTGTATGTGGGCACAACCTGGCTGAAAAACTTCCTCGCGTTGCCGAGGGCGTGGGGAAACGCGATCATTATCTCGCTCACTCCGAGCTCACTGTAAAGCCGGCAGACTTCAGCGAGGCAGCCGGCGTTGAGTTTGGACACGACTATCTTTCCGACCACCCTGGCAGAGCGCTCCATCAGGTTTCTGATGGCCTTTACCGTCTCACTGAAGCTCCCGTGCACTCTCGTAATGGCGTCGTGAATCGAGGCGGTATGTCCGTGCAGGGCTATCATGAATGAGATATCAGAGATGCCGCACAGAGAATCGGCATACTGCTTCGAATGCATCTTCCTGCCGTTCGTCTGGAGATCTATTGAGAATCCCAGCCTGGCGGCGCAGAGAACCAGATGAGGGAGGTCGTTCCTGAGCGTGGGCTCTCCGCCTGTGAACACCACCTCGTCACAGCCTCTGGCCCTGCTGTCCCGCAGTTCGTCGCAGTATTCAGCTGTTGTGAGATCCTCTCTGTACCCCAGGGCATCGCATCTCTTCCTGTTGTCCGCGATAACGCAGTGGATACAGTCGTTGTTGCAGGAATAGCCCAGCTTGATATCGGTCTTCATGGCGTCCTCTCAGTATCGGCCGCTGAAAGAAATCCGCGGCGCCTGCTGAAACACAACTATTATACTCCAGGCCTTATGCAGCTATCAAGGCCGGATGATGTCAATTTTTCGGCTAAACGACGGCTCTGTTACTGCCGGCCAGGAAACATGTACATATTGTTTACAATTATTACATGTATTTTTACATCCTGTCCATATGGAGGCAATAAGGAAAACCTATACTCTAGACATGAGATGAAAGTCCAGCATGAAAGGAAGATGATCATGAGAATCAATCTGAACGAGGTGGGACACTTTTCGTCAGTGGCTAAGGCCAGAGATTACCAGACGGCCATGCAGGCAAAGCAGTCTATAGAGAGCACCGCGGCAGCCATAATTCCATTCGATGATGTGGTGAATATCGACTACAACTCACCGGGAAAAGGCGACATACTGGTTGACAATTTGATAATCAAGACCAGGTACGGCGAATATGCATATGAGGGAAGAGTGATCTGCGACAGCAATAAAAAGGAAGTAGCGGAAGCTGATCTCACTATGGCGAGCGTATGCAGTCCGCTCAATCAGAAGCTGGCCATTTCAATAAAGAAGGATGACCAGCGTGAAAGTTACGAGCGAACAGGCACCTGCAGCTGGTCGTCATCATCAGATGGGTTTTATTATTCGATGCATGACAGAGTCCTCATAGACAGGAAAGACGGTTATATTGAATATGAATCAGTTAGATTGGATGCGGGCAAGCCTCAGGATCCAGGCCTGCCAGAACTGCCCTCTTCATCGGCCTCTTCAGCTCAGAAAAAGACGGGTAATCCTGAACACTGAGCGCTGAAAAACAGGCGCACTGGGAATAATATAAAAGGGAAAACAACTATTGATAATGAATGATCTCTGCACCGCAGAGAGTCGTGAGAGAAAAACCAGGGCGTCGCAGCCCTGAAGACAGGGGGCTTCAATGGAAGAGTCTCTCATAATGGAAAAGCTCCGGGCTCTCAGAGACCGCTTCAGAACGGAGTTGATGGCCCGGAGAATGCTTCTCTGGTCTTTCTATGGCTCTGCCTGCTCCGCCCTGCTGATGATTATCTTCAAGCTTTTCGGCTTCAAGGTCGGAGCGATGCCGTTTCTGCTCTATTCGCTGATCCCTGTGCTTGCTGCCCTCATACTGCCGCTGATCGCGTTCGCCGTGCAGAAGGTGCCGCTGATCAAGGTGGCGCTGCTCGCCGATGAGCGGCTCCAGATGAAGGAGAGGCTCAGCACCGTGCTGGAATGGATCGAGCACAGGAAGAAGAGAACCCTCATGTTCAAAGGACTGCTGAAAGATGCGGCCGCCAACGCATCGCAGATAAAGCCTGAAAAGACATTCCCGTTCGTCATTCCAAAAATCTGCCGCGGCCTGGCGCTTACACTTCCCTTGATAATATTTCTAATGATGACTCCCTCATGGAGGATCATCTCCATCTTCCCGACACAGGAAGAGGCTCAGTCCATCAAGTCTGTCTCAGGCAAGCTTGACAATCTGGCCAGAAAGCTCGAGAGCCGGAAAGCTCCCGACGCGAAGAGCCTCGAAGAGATGAAGAAAAAGTCGCAGGAGCTGAAAAAGATTGCGCAGGAGCTGAAGAAGCCCTCCACAGGAAAAAAGGAGGCCGTCGCAAAGCTGTCGAGCCTCAGAGACAGGATGAAAGACGAGAGAAAAAAATCCGTCGAGAGCAAATCGGTCCTGGAAAAGCTGTCCCAGTCATCATCGCCGAGAAACAGTGAAAAAAGCTCGAAGAGCCTTGCCGAGCAGATGAAAGAGATGGCGCGGCAGGTTAAAGACAGCAATACAGACCGGAAGACCCTGGAAAATATTCAATCCCAGCTCTCCAGAATGAAAGAGAGCCTCAAAGATGGAGATGCCCTGAAGAAGGAGCTGGAAGAGGCTCTGAAGAGCCTGGAGAGCAACGACAGGCAGAGCGCAGGCGAGAAGATGGACAGGATCGCGCAGAGCCTCGAAAAGATGCAGTCCCTCGCGTCAAATGAATCCCAGCTCAAAGACCTCCAGAGAGAGCTGTCCCGGCTCAAAGACGAGCTTGCAGGGCAGAACGGGGAGCCGGAAAGCTCCGAGATGGCCGACGGGAGCGATTCAGCCTCAAAGAGCGGAGAAAACGGGAGCGAATCGATATCGGAGGCTGAGAACGGCAGCAGCGGAAAGGGACAGAAAAGCGGCTCTTCAGGCAGTGTGAAGGAAACAGGAGGCATGGAAAAGAACTTCAGATCCGGTGGCCCGAACGACAAAAGACCCGCCGATTTCGGAGTCGGCTCCACCAATGAGGAGAAAAAGAGCGCCGAAGGGAAAAAGTCTCCTGATTATGTCCTGAACAGGCAGAAAGACAAGGAGAGCAAGTGGAAGGGGATCTATGAGAAGCTGTATGATCCAAAGCGGGAAGCCATCGATTCGGCGCAGACAAAGGTGAAGGGACAGGTCACAGGCAGAAAGGGCACAACCGACTCGCAGGAACTGAGAGGTGGAAGGCCTGAAGCAGAGCGCCACGCGCCCGATGAGAGAGCCGCATACTCGTCATACAGGGGGAAGGCTGAGGAATCGATAAACAGGGAGAAGATCCCTAAAGAGTACAAATCGATCGTGAGAAATTATTTCAAGGAGATTGATCCTTCGAAATAGCGGCAGCGGCGCATGGAATGAAAGACGCCGGAAAGTCCCAGGCAGTTCATATATTCAGACAGGAAGAGCTTCGCAGGTGAAAAAAGAGTTGGAAACGCCGGAAAGGCTGCAGAGAGGCATCATACTTGTCATATTGCTGATGGCAGTAACTGCGGTGCCGCTCCTGGCGCAGCATTACAGGCACTATTCGAGCTGCAGGGCCAACCTGCAGAACATCGCCACTGCGCTGGAGATGTACGCGACTGACAACGGAGGCGAGTACCCCCCGCTTCTTACATATCTGACGCCGAGCTATCTGTCATATATTCCCATATGCCCCAACGCGGAGATCGACACATACAGCTGCAGCTACAAGCAGGGAAAGAAGGAGTTCTACGTCTGCTGCCTCGGGAACAACCACCCGGAGCTGCTCGAGAACATGCCTGCCTACAGCTCGAAGCAGAGGCTCATAGAGACATCCAACCCGGCCTACAAGGGGCCGGAAGACGAAAAGAAGGTGGATACAGCCACATCGCTGATACTGCTCGGCGTGCTGGCCATATTTTCATATCTGACATACAGGAAAAAATAGCGTGACTTGTACAGGAAAGCCCGGGCTCCGCGATCAGCGCGTCTCCGGGCCTGGATCGGCAGAGTGGCAGACTGACCTGAAGAAAAATAAGATATCAGGGTGATACATGAAGATAGAAGAACGCGTCAAGCTCTTTGGAGAAAAGTTCAGCACCATCAAGGGAGAGATTCAGAAGAGAATTGTCGGCAACTCTGAAGTGATAGACAGGGTTCTGGTGAGCATGGTCGCCGACGGGCATGTGCTGCTCGAAGGGGTTCCCGGCCTCGGAAAGACCCTGCTCGTAAAGACAATCAGTGAAGTGATGAATATGACCTTCAGCCGCGTGCAGTTCACGCCTGATCTGATGCCTGCCGACATCACCGGGACCTATCTCGTCGTGGAAAAGCCTGACGGCAAGAAGGGCTTCGAGTTTCAGCGCGGCCCTCTCTTCGCCAATCTGGTGCTGGCAGACGAGATAAACAGGGCCACTCCCAAGACTCAGAGCGCCCTCCTCGAGGCGATGCAGGAGCACACGGTCACCGTTTCGGGCACGGTTCACCCGCTTCCCAACCCGTTCTTCGTTCTTGCGACGCAGAACCCGATTGAGATGGAGGGAACTTATCCGCTCCCTGAGGCGCAGGTGGACAGATTCTTCTTCAAGATCGTAGTCTCTTTCCCGAACCTCGACGAGCTGGTCGCCATTCTGGACAGGACCACCTCGGAGACCACAGCCGATATACAGAAGGTGGCCGACGCCGAGACGATCATAGAGATGAAAAAGCTTTCGAGGGAGATACTCGTTTCGACTCACGTCAAGAACTACATAGCCAGGCTGGCGCTCTCGACACACCCTGATTATCCGGACGCTCCGCCGATGGCGAAAAAGTACCTGCGGTACGGCGTGAGCCCCAGAGGAGCGCAGGCCCTCACACTGGCAGGAAAGGTGACGGCCCTCATGCAGGGGCGTTTCAACGTCAGCTTCGACGATGTCCGGGACAACGCGGTTCCGGCCCTGCGTCACAGGCTCATCCTCAACTTCGAGGGGGAAGCCGAGGGCATTACGACAGAATCGATAATAGAGCAGCTTCTGGCAGAGGTAGAATATGAAAAAGAGAGCGTCACTCAATAGAGGCCGGCTTGCAGCGCTTATACTGCTGCTCACCATCACTCTCACAGGCCCGGCGTGGAGCGCCGCCGTGAGCATGAAGGCTTACCCCGCCATAGGCAACTTTCACAAGTACAGGAGAACCTTCCCGATCTGCGTGGAGATATCCAACTCCGGACACACGTTCAAAGGCACGATAGAAGTGAACAACAGTGTCAACTACAGAGCCCGAAAGGACCTGGTCATCAGGAATGTCGAGCTTCCGCAGAATTCACTGAAGCGCTTCTTCTTGTATATCCCGAACTTCGAGGTCTACAACCCGACTGTGAAGGTAGAGCTCAAATCAAAGGGACAGACAGTAATCGAGAGCAAGGTCACTGTCGATCACGTATATCCCAAGGACTTTCTGATCCTGACCCTGTCAAAGGAGCAGGCCGGCTTTGAATACCTGGCCAATCCGAAGCTCAAATCGATTTTCGGGAAGGATTCGCAGATCAACATCACATACCCGCCGGGAGCTTATCTTCCGCTGAACTGGGCTGGTTACGAGAGCGCCGATCTGATGATACTGTCAAACTATCAGCTGCTGTCGCTGCTGCCTGAACAGGAGAAGGCCATCAGGGACTGGGTGCTGGCAGGGGGAACGCTCTTCATATCGTCAGGCCTGACTGCATCGGAGTTCTCCCAGTCTCCTCTCGGCGAGATTCTACCTGTCAGGATTAATGACGTTAAGCCTCTCGAATCGAAGCGGGCGCTGGAAGTATGGTCGGCAGGGAAGATAACAGGCAGTCAGGAGATACTGGGAGTCATCGCAGAGCCGATAGCCGGAAGCGAGACGCTCATTTCGTCAGACGGGAGGCCTCTGCTCGTCAGGAAAGACTTCGCAATGGGCACCGTATATTTCTTCTGCTGCGACATAACAAAACCGCCTTTCACAACCTGGCAGGGAAATACCGACCTCTGGGGCAGGATTTTCAAGGATATGGTGACCATGCGGAGGGTAGGTGCCGGATCTGACGATCAGTCTCCGCCTGCCGCCATGCCCCAGGTGTCTCCGCCTTCCCTGAGAAACCTGAGCTTCTTCCTCTTCCTCTACATCCTGGTAGTGGGGCCTGTCAACTACATTCTGCTGAAGAGACGCGACAAGATGCTCCTGACATTTGTCACGGTCCCGATAATGGCACTGCTGTTCACATTATCCAGCTTTCTGTATGGATATTCGACAAAGGGCTCGAGCATAATCTTCAGGGCCCTCTCCATATGCGAAGTGGAGAATAACATAGAGCACGCGCCGCTCACCACCTTCTTTTCAATCTTTTCACCGAGCCTCTCCAGATACGAGATCGAAGTCAGGAACCCGCAGTCCATCGCATACGAGATAAACCCTCCGGATACAGGCGATCTGGTGGTGGAGTGGAAAGACGGCCTGAAACTGAAGGACATAAACATGGACATGTGGTCCATGAGGAGGTTCAAAGCCAGGGAGATAGTGACGTTTCCAGGGAAGATCTCCTTTTCCTTCGACGGGAAGGACGGAAAGCTGATCGGATCAGTGAAAAACGACAGTGGACTACTGCTTCAGAACTGTGCGGCGATCTACAGAAACAGGATTTCCGCTCCATTTGCACTCAAGAACGGCGACAACGATCTGTCCCTGACGCTGTCGCCGGTAATGAAATCCCCGTCCGACATGGCTTCCTACTTCGTCAAGCTTTACAATCTGAGGCCCAACGACGGGCAGACAGACTCAAAGAGAGAGCAGATATCATTCCTGCTGTTCTTTTCCTCATCGTATTACGCAAAAAAAGACACCAATCAGCCTGTGATAATCGGATGGACAGACAGGAACATCTCAGGAGTCGCGCTGCTGAAGAGTTTGACAAAAACCAGCTCAAATACCCTTCTTATAATAAAATAAACAGGCAGTCGAAAGTGAGGCGTCGCACAGATGGCGATGATCGAGATTCACGATCTCATCAAGGACTACAAAGGCACCAAGGCGGTGAGCGGTGTCACGCTTTCCATCGACAGGGGAGACGCATTTGGATTCATTGGCCCGAACGGGGCAGGAAAGACAACCACGATAAAGATGATGGCCACGCTCATACCGCCCACTTCAGGCGCTATAACGATTGACGGGCACTCAGTCACTGAAGATCCCGAGCAGGTGAGGGAAGTGATCGGCTATATGCCTGACCATCACGGTGTATATGAAGGGATGAAAGTGTGGGAGTACCTCGATTTCTTCGCGGCAGCCTTCCGAAAAGGTAAAAGGGAGAGGAAAGGGCTCATAGATGATGTGCTGGAGCTGACCGACCTCACATGCAAGAAAGAGGTGCCGATAGAGATACTCTCGACAGGCATGAAGCAGCGGCTCTGCCTTGCGAAGACCCTGCTTCACGATCCCAAGGTGCTGCTGCTCGATGAGCCCGCTTCAGGGCTCGATCCGAGAGCGAGAATAGAGCTGAAGGCGCTGCTTAAGGAGCTCTCCACGATGGGCAAGACCATCTTCATATCCTCGCACATACTCCCGGAGCTTGCCGACTACTGCAACAAGATCGGGATAATCGAGCGGGGCAGGCTCGTGGCCTGCGGAGCGGTGGACTCGATAATCGAGATGACCCGCCCTGCAAAGGCATTCAAGCTCAAGGTCCGGGACGACCCCGACGGTACGATGGCCATCCTCGGCGGGGAGGATAAGATTGAGGCGGTTGAACACCAGAACGGCCATATAAGGTTCAACTTCAAGGGCGAAAACGGAGAAATCACCGACCTGATAGAGCGTCTCATCACAAAGGGAGTGAAGATGCTGGGGTTCTGGGAGGTCGAGACCAACCTGGAAGACGTATTCATGAGAATAACAAAAGGAGATGTGGCGTGATGGGCTCGCTGAAACCCTTCTTCAGAAGCCTGAAGTCACTGTTCTGGAACCCGGTGCTGTACAAGGAGATGAGCATCGGTCTCAGAGACAGGAAGATCTTCGTGCTTCAGACCATCTATCTCACCATCCTGTCGGTGGCGATGTACCTGATAATGCTGCAGGCGCTCTTCTATGACTACTCGCCTGCCAGCCCCGCAGAGACAGGGAAGATCATATTCTACGTGCTGCTGTGGATACAGCTGATCCTGGTCGTTCTGATTGCCCCGTCCCTCACATGCGGCTCAATCACAACAGAGAGGGAGAAGAAGACTTACGAGCTGCTGATAGGAACGCTGCTGACGCCTGCCGAGATCATCTCAGGAAAGCTCGTGCACGGTCTTTCATATATCTTTCTGCTGCTCATTTCATCTCTTCCGATAACGGCAACTGTCTTCTTCCTGGGAGGCGTCTCGCCGATGCAGATCGTAGGCGGCTACCTGTGCATATTCGCAGCAGGCTTCATATGCTGCCAGATCGGAGAGTTCTTCTCGGCAAGGGAGCAGAAGACATCCAACTCGACGAACCAGAGCTACCTGCTCATAATCCTCTTTGCCATAGGAGTGCTTCCGATGCTCGGAGGCTTTTTCAGCGTCTACCAGGGAAACCCCATGCACCTGCTGTCTTACAAGACATTTCACTTCCCGCTCTGGCTCTTCGGCGTGATCAACTTCATAGCCATCGCGGGCTTTCTCTTCACGAAGAGTGTCAACTACATCAAGCACGAGGCCAGGAACATCGTTTTCCTCAACATATCATTCATCATAGCCTATCTCTTCAATCTCATGATAATCTCGGCGCTTTTCGCCGAGTCCAGGCCTGATGCTGACGGCTTCAGCATGTTTTTCACGCTGCTTCTCGCCGTGAATATGTTCACTCTGGGTTTTTTCGGGAAGTTCCCTACATTCGCATCACACAAGGAGTATCTAAGATTCAAGGCATCTCCGCTGTCGATGCCGTACTTCTTCCCCACCCTCTTCTCGCTGGCCGCGCTTATCCCGCTGCTGTTCTTCGCCATGGATGACAGGGGAAATCTCCCGCTGCTGCTGTCATCCTTCTATCTGAACACATTTTTCATACTGACGTTCTACGCGCTGTCAAGGATCGTTCACAAGCTGGCGAATGAAAAGCTGCCTTTCGCGTTCTTCTACTACCTGGTCTTTTTCGTATGCAGCTTCCTGCCCTTCCTGGGCATTGCAAAGAGCAGTATAGACAGCACGTCCAGATTTCTGGATTTCCACTTCGTATCACCCCTGATAGCGATGATCTCGCTGTGGAGCTCGACGAACTTCCCGAAAGTAGTCAACGTGGCTGAGATTAACATCTCGCTTCCCCTCTTCTCGATCGTGGCTTACCTGGCCGTGCTGCTGGCAGGAGCGTTTGTCCTCGAATACGTATTTAAAAAAAGGAAAGCGGCAGGTGAGGCTGAGAGTTGAAGGCAACAGAGCTGCTGACTCCGGAGTTTCTGCAGAAGCTGAAGCTCCTCCAGATTCTCTCGAAAAAAGTCACCTGGGGGGGTGGCCCTGGCGAGCACGGAAGCCCTCAGAAAGGGCGCTCCCTTGAGTTCGCCGATTTCAGGAACTATTCGCTCGGCGACGACATACGGTACATAGACTGGAATATCTACGGGCGCCTCGAGAAGCTCTTCCTCAAGATCTTCGTGGAAGATGTGGAGCTGACAGTCTATCTCCTCGTTGACGCGAGCGCCTCGATGTCCCTCGGCATTCCGGAAAAGCTGCACTACGCCAGGCAGATAGCGGCGAGCATAGGCTATATTGCCCTCTCCAACTTCGACCGTGTGGCCCTCGCATCTCTCGACATAGCTGTCAGGCAGTACCAGCCTCCTCTGAGAGGCAGCTCGTCTGTGTTCCACTGCTTCAGATTCCTCGAAGGCATGAAGGCATCAGGCGTCACGAATCTGGGCAGCGCGCTGATCGACTTCGGAAAGAGAAAGGCCCGGCCAGGCCTGGTCATCGTGATCTCCGACTTTCTGCAGGAACCGGACTTCTTCGAGGGGCTCTCGCTCCTTCTCTTCAAGAAATGCAGCCTCTTCCTGATCCAGGTTCTGGACAGGGCCGAGAAGGAGCCCGATCTCCGGGGTGATCTGAAGCTCGTGGACGTTGAGACAGACGAGTTCCGGGAGGTCAGCATGTCCGAGAGGCTCATGGAGATATACAGGCGTAACTTCAGCGAGCACTGCGCGAAGATCGAGAGCTTCTGCACCAGGAGAGGAATCGGATTTATCCAGACGACCACTGAGATTCCATTTGAAGACATCATCCTCAGATACCTCAGGATGGGGAGGCTGCTCGCATGAACTGGCTTCATCTCGAAGCGCTCCTCTTCCTGTCTCTGATACCTGTAATCGTGCTCTTCTATTTCATGAAGCTGCGCAGGAAGGAGATACCTGTCTCTGCCACCTTCCTGTGGAAGAAATCCATATCCGACGCAAAGGTGGACTCATTCTTTCAAAAGCTCCGCATGAACATAATCCTTATACTGCAGATTCTGTTCATCGCCCTGATGGCATCAGCGCTTGCCAGGCCATACTTCAGATCCCTGAAGAACCTCCCTCCGACGATGATATTCATTCTGGACTGCTCGGCCAGCATGTCTGCGAGGGAGGAGCACAAAAGCCGCTTCGACATGGCAAGGGAGAGGATACTGTCGTACGTAGACGGCGCCCGGAAGGGAACTTCATACGCCCTCATAACGTCCACCACGAAAGCGAAGATGGAAGTGCCTTTCACATCTGACGGGCAGGTCATGAGGAAAGTCCTGAGAGGGCTGGAGCCGGGAGACACAGGGACCTCGCTGGAGCCGGCGCTTCTGCTGGCCACGTCGCTTCTGAAGTCGCACCCCGACGCGAGAATCTTCCTCTTTTCCGATGGAGGCGGCGATTTCCAGAGGATCTGGCCCCGCTACTCATCTGCGATATACTATGAGCCTGTCGGCTCGTCTGAAAGAAACGTCGGAATAACGGCATTCGATGTCAAGGAAATGGAAAAGCGCGGAAACTGGCAGGTCTTTGCAACGGTGAAGAACTTCTCGGCAGAGGTGGAATCCACGATATTCTCGCTGACAGTCGGAAATGCCCTCAAAGAGGCGAGAGAGCTGACTCTCTCGCCGAAGGAGGAGAAATCATACATATTCCAGATCAGCTCTGAAAAGGGAGGCGTGATGGAGGCCCATCTCGACATCAGGGACAGCCTGATGACCGATAACAGGGTCTTCGCAGTCATCCCTGAAGCGAGGACAAAAGAGATAGTGCTGATCCCCGGAGGGAACCCCTTTCTTGAAAAACTGCTGACCCTGCTGCCTTCGTACAGGGTCACGAGGATTCCCGGCCCTCAGAATCTGAAGAAGATGAAGGCTCCAGATCTCGTCATATGGGAATCGGTGAAGGTCCCGTCCATACCTCCGGGCAATCACATCTTTTTTAACTGCAGTCTGGAGCCAGGCCTGATGGAACAGAAAGGCTCGGTCAAGAATCCGGTCCAGATCTCGTGGGACAGGAACCATCCGATCACCAGGTTCCTGGACTTTTCGGCACTTTCGATAGCAGAGGCGCAGAAGCTGGTCATCCCGCCCTGGGGCAAGGTTCTCGTCAAGACAGAATCCTGCGACCTGGTAGTGATGCTCGAAAAAGGAGCGCACCGGTCTGTGGTGGTAGCCTTCGACCCGTATCGCTCAGATATATTTCTGACACCTGTGTTTCCCATCTTCATCTGCAACACGCTGAACCACCTGATGCTCCGGGGCGGCCAGGGCTCCACGACAATGGCGCGCACCGAAGAGAGCATATCTCTCGAAGACTTCGACGATCTGCAGTCCCTCAGGGTCACCATCCCTTCCGGAAAGCAGATAGCGCCATCGCTGAATGACAGGGCGCCGTTCTTCACCGATACCGAGAGAGCGGGCATATATACATTCAAGACAGACAAAGAGCAGAGAGCCTGCGCCGTTAACCTCCTCGATGAAAACGAGTCACAGATCGCAGTCTATAAACCTCCCCCTTCCGAAGCTAAGACAGAGAAGGCAGGGCTCTCCATGCCGATGATGACAGAGCTGTGGAAGCCCATCGTATTCCTGGCGATCCTGCTGCTGCTTCTCGAGTGGAGCTGCTTTCACAGGAGGAGACAGTGATGAAGATCATCGGCTTCACCAATCCTGTCTGGCTTCTGCTCCTCATCGGCCTGATCCCGATCTATTACTGGTCGAAAAGCTCGAACGCCGACCTCCCGGGCGCGAGGAGAAAGGCTTCTATGATCATGCGGGCGGCGATCTACACAATGCTCGTGTTCGCGCTGGCCGGCCTGCGCTTCTACCTCCCGACAGACAGACTCTGCGTGATATTCCTGGTCGACGATTCGGCGAGCACTCCGCAGCAGCACGGGCAGATAGCGGCGAAGTACATCGAGGATTGCGTCAGGAAGGCACGCTATAACGACATGACAAGAGTGGTCATGTTCGGGGAGGATGTCTACCTCGATCAGGCCTTCGAAGGCTCTCAGAAAACATCTTCTTTCTCGACGGTAATTAAGAGGGAACACACCGATCTCTCCCAGGCCCTCAGCTTTGCCGAGGCGCTCTTTCCACAGGACTGCCTGAAGCGGATTGTGCTGATGTCAGACGGAAACGAGAACTCAGGAAACGCCGTCAGGGAGGCTCTGCTGGCCCGCTCGCACAATACTGAGGTCTGGACCGTGCCCTATCCCCACGGAGGAGAGTCTGAAGTCATGGTGCGCTCCCTTTCGGTGCCGGAGCGGGTAAATATCGATGAGGCCTTTGATCTGAAGGTTTCAATAGACAGCACGGTCGCTACGAATTCAAGGGCCAGGATATTCCTGAACGGGACATCTGTGGCTTCGGAGAATCTGGAGCTCCATCAGGGAGAGAATATCTTCTTCATACCCCAGAAAGCCTCCAGGGCCGGCACTTATTCATACGAGGCAGTCATAGAGCCTGCAGAAGACTCGCTGCTGAAGAACAACAGAGGCACTGCAGTGACGTTCGTGGAGGGGAAGCCGAGAGTGCTGTATCTCTGTGATTTCGGAGCCTCGCCGGGCCCGATCCCTTCAATCCTCGGCAAGGCAGGCATCACAGTC